>Ga0209475_10000713_pt1 | contig 55361 bp, 42 predicted proteins | sample tdDd471_FD_187128 | JGI IMG/M metagenome (GOLD analysis project Ga0209475, IMG submission 187128) | Marine sediment microbial communities from the Atlantic coast under amendment with organic carbon and nitrate - tdDd47.1 (SPAdes)... | ecosystem: Environmental > Aquatic > Marine > Coastal >... | reverse complement strand
GCAGCAAAGACCCTATCAATTCCCATTCCGCATCCGACAAATCGCCACGCATCAGAACTTCCTCCTAAAAAGAAGTCTTGAATCACATCAATGCCTTTTTGGGAATCCCTTTTGTCAACAGGGCCTAGAACAATCATTGCTTCTTCCGTGCCGAAAAAATATCTGGACGGCGCAACCTTGATCTTGATGTCGACCTGGCCATAAGCATTTTCCAGATAGTCTGTCACCAGACTTGTGCTGACCTGGGTGCCGTTCAGATATACCGCGACCACACGCCCTTCGAACATCATGTCTAAGCCTTGCAGGGCCTGAAGCGGGGTTGGGAGCACCGGTGAGCAAGCTTGAGCGCCAGCAGGCAGGACCATAAGCAACATACTGAGGAAAATTCTTTTCATTGTGTTACTATGTAACATTTCAAGATGTCCCGCAAGCCCTTAACTTTCCTTTCACCCTTTTCGCGCCATAGTGTTATCGACACAGCCTGTGGGGAGGATACATGGCGAGTTTGAAGTCCCGTTTGTTTATCTTGATCTTGAAGCTGCTCGACCGGAAGGGGGACCTGAAGGACGGTCCAACCATACGCGAGACCATCAAGAAGCGACGTGCCAGCGTTGACTATCGCCCCGGCCCCAAAATCCACCAGAAGCTTGATGTCGAAGAGATGGAAATTGGCGGCTTCCCCACCTATGTGGTGAGCCCGAAGGGCAAGAAGCCCGACCATCATGTTTTCTACCTGCATGGCGGTGCTTATGTGTTCGAGATCATCCCGCCGCACTGGTCTTTCATCGCAGATTTCGCCCATCAGGCAAATGCCACCGTCATGGTGCCCATCTACCCGCTGGCGCCCGAGCATGACATGATGGCGGCGCTAGGCTACACCGAAGCAGCCTGGAAGGCGTTTGAGGCCCGCGTGGGCGACGCGCCGATCCAGATCATGGGCGATAGCGCAGGCGGCGGGCTTGGCCTTGCGCTGGCGCAAAAGCTGGTGGCGGACGGCGCGCGCCTGCCGGAAAACCTGTTCCTGATTTCGCCGTGGCTGGATGTGGCGCTCGACAGGCCAGAGACCGAACTGATCGAACCCACTGACCCGTGGCTATCGATCGGCGGTCTGCAGGAAGCCGGGCGCATGTATGCGAACGGGGTACCCATTGATGACCCACGCGTCAGCCCAGGGCTTGGCCCCGTGGAAGGCCTGCCGCCCTGCCATATCTTCATCGGCACACGGGATATTCTGATGCCTGACTGCAAGCGCTTCGCGGACCGGATGGCGGATGCCGGGCAGGCCATGAGCTACCACCAGGAGCCGGGCATGTTCCATTGCTGGCCACTGGTGAATATGCCGGAAGCGCATCGCGCGCGGGCGTCGATCATTCGTCTGATGAAGGGGCTTCCCTGAAGCCTGCGGCTCGAAGCAGGTCGTCGCCCAGAGTTTCCACCCGCTTGCCGTCCGCGCCCTTGAGCGGCCCTTCGCTTGTCCACAGCAGATAATCAACGGCCTTGCCGTCAATGCCGTTTTCGCTGAAAAGCTCATGGAAGGCGGGCAGGTGGTCGCCGTAGAAGGTTATAGTGCGTGGGCGGTCCAGCGTATCTTTCACGGCTGGTCCAAGCCTGTCAAACAGCGCCAGAAGGTGGTCCATATGCTGGCGGTAGAGCGCGAAAGGCCGGTCCTTCGTGGGGTCCGCTTCCTGCGCTTCCGCCTCATCAATCAAGCCGACAAGGCGGCCGGGCTGCCAAGGGCCGTGGCTTTCGATTGAAATCACGAACACAAAAAGTGGCTGGTCACTGCTCGCTTTATGGTCCGCAATCGTCTGCTCGATCACGTCGCCCAGCGCCTTGTCTGAGACATAAAGGCCGAAGCGCTCGGCGTCTTCGAACGCCTCCAGGCCGATGAAATCGTCAAACCCCAGCTTCGGGATCACCGTGTTGCGGCGGAAGAATTCCTTCTTGGCCGGATGGATACAGAGCGTGCGGTACCCCAGCGCCTTCAGCCGTGTCGCCAGCGTTTCCACGCCCGTATGGGCGGCGCGCTGGTAGGGGTTGATGCAGTCGATGCCCAGGTCTTCATTGCATGTACCGGAAAGGAAGGCGAATTCGCTTTGCATCGTTGATGCGCCCCAGGCCGGGACCTCAAGCGTGCCAGTTGCCACGCCCGCGTCCCGCAACGCCGCGAGCGGTTCCCACACATGATTGTGGTGGCCTTCAAGCTTGCGGTAAAGCCTGTCGATATCGAAATAGCTTTCCGCCTGGATGGCGATCAGGTCAGGCTTCACGTCCGGCGCCTTAAGCGCTGGGCGTTTCGCCTTAAGCGCCGGGTTCTCCGCCTTGTCCATCAGCAGCACGGCATAAAGCGGCATCAGCGGAAAGAGGCCGAAACGGGCGGCGTCTGTGTTGGTATCAAACAGCATGCCCAGCTTGCGTGCGCGGGCCTGGGTGAAGACGCTGGCTGCAGCATGCGCCAGGAACCAAAGGAACAAAACCCACACCACAAGCCCCAGCGCCCAGGCGGCAGGTGCGGGCAGCAGGCTTTGCTGGCTGGCGAAAGAGGTCTCGAACACAAGGCCGGCGACAAGGCCGGTCAGGAAGACGGCGATCACTACCATCAGCCTACCGGCGCCCACATAGGCAACATAGAATTCCGGGTAGATGAACAGGTGACGCACGGTTTCAAGGTCCGGGGCATTCAGGGGTTCCCCCAGCACCTTGTTCTTCACATTGGAAACAATTGTAAAGCCGCCATAAACGAGGAACCAGAAACCAAGTGCGATATAGGGATGCCCCAGAAGGGCCGCCCAGCTGAGGTAGACCAGCACCGAGACGACAGGCGTCAAAGCGTAGAAAAGCCAGTGGCGCTTCGCGTCAGGCCGCGTGAACCCGATCGCCACCATCGCTTCCAGTAGGAAGGGCAGTAGCACGAGGATAGCGGGTATCAGGAACATAGCCAAAGGCGCCGGTCATCCGTTGTTTGAGTGAGCCTGAGGCCCGGGGCGGTCAGGCAGCTGGCAGGCGGGGCAGGTTTCCAGCGATCACTTGGGCGGCCTCAAGGCTGGCGCGCTCGATCCCGCTGTCCGAGAAAAGATCCCCCCTGACTTGCGTATATGTCTCTACAACGGTGAGGAATTCCTCTGCAAGCCTTTGTTGGGGTGGCTGGGGATTTTGCCAGAAGCCATCCAGCGGCTTATCGTCCGTCAGCCCCGGAATGTCATAAACCGCGGTGCCGAGCGCCTTCAGCGGTCTGCCAAGGCGGAGCGTGGCAAAGCCCACCGTGCTGTTCACCAGAACCACGCCTTCGGCACCCTTGATGATACGGTCCAGGTCACCGCCTGCGGCAAAACTCACCCGGTCCGAAATGCCAAGCGCGGTGGCCTTCTGTGCAACGATGCTGCGGTAATTGAGGATGCCGTTGTCCAGTGGATGGTTTTTGAAGAACAGGTGGCAGCTTTTGGGTGCGTTGGCTGCAAAAGACTGCATCACCTCATCGATGAAGGCAGGCATGCCGCTGTAGCCTGAATGGATACGGATCTGATAATCGCTATTCAGTTGCAGCGGCACCAGGAAATAGGGCACCTCCGCCGTTTCAATGCAGGCGATAGCCGCTTTGTTTGCGTTGCCGTGCAGAAGCGCACGCGCCCCCCGCTTGATCCAGCCACCAGCCTCTTGCCAGATGGACGCAGGCCGGTGGCCTTGAAAATGCGGGAATTTCCACCGGTACAGAATATTGGCGCCGTGGGCCAGCAGGTCCATGCGCGCCCGGCGGCCCATGTTGGTCTTGATCGGCGTATAGGGCTCAAGCGCTGGCGCGTCTGCGGCAAGCGTTGAAATCATGCCCGGGTCCTTTGGCATGCTGGAATAGCCGTTGGTGCCGCCAGCTTCCATGGTCACGAAGCCCGGACGGATATATCCTTCATCGAAGGCATAGAGCCTGAGGCCTTGAGCTGCAGGGATCTGCCGCACCGCGCTATGCACAGGCCTGCAATCACCCAGCATGATAACGGTATCGATGCCGTGCCTGGTGATCAGCGCGCGGTACCAGGAGGGCAGGTTGCCCAGTGTGCCGCCATAGGCATGGTGGGTTACACCAGGGGCTGCATTGCCGCGAAATACCCAGTCCCCACCACAGAAATGAACCCTGTGTACCATTGCGCCGTCGCGCGCCAGCTTGGCGGCAAGCGTTGCGAAAAACGGGGTGGCCAGGCCTTGCAGGAACAGGATGTGCCGGCCTCCAAGTGGCAGGGTCGCCGGTTGGGCCGGTTGGTCCTTAACGGTGGCCGGTAAGCCATTTTCCATGGTGTTTTCCGCCTGCTTGTGCGCCCAATTGCGGTGCCCGGTCTGTTGCCATTTTGGTGCCGGTCTGGCGTTCTTTATGGGAAACAGACTTGTCAGTTAGCAAATGCCCTTATGGCATTCAATTGCTTTTTAGGCGAAAAAAATCGCCCTGGAGGTGAGGTCGGGCGAGATTGACGACGTCTATTAAGCAAGGGTTCATCTTCGGGCCGGTATCCGATGCCTGTGTTTTCCGTTCTGAAGTCGTTAAAAACAGATAATAATCTGTTAACAAATTTGACGAACGGAAAAAGGCAGACTAATCATGAAGATACTTTGACGAAGGATAATCCGGTTGTTGACGTAAATTCATGTATGATGCTGAAAACACGGGCTGGCAGGCCTGCCTGTTTTTGGCGTGTGAAGTGCGGCATGCACTGACTGCGGGGGCATGCTTCAAATGTTACGGGTTTGTTGAGAAGCGCTAGCGCATGTGCTAGCTTGCCGCGATTTTTTATGAATGCGAACATGTTTGCACCAAAAAAGCCATAATTTGGACTTTAGTACAGGGGCTTGGTACAGGTGGTTCACATAATAACAACGACGTAGCTTTGGGGATACTATATGAAAAGCACGGCGGACGAGCAGGCAGCTCGCGAGAATATCCTAGACCTTCCCAATAGCGTGAAGGCCGACCTAAGCGATACTTTAGAGAATATTGGCAGCAGCTTCCTCAAGCAGGGGCAGGCGCTGGAACGACTTTCCCAAACCTATGACCATGATGCCTATGCTGAAGCCATTCGAATTGCGCTACAGACCCGTGGGCACCTGATTGTCATAGGTATGGGCAAATCGGGCCACGTGGCACGCAAGATTTCGGCAACGCTTGCCTCAACCGGCACGCCGTCCTTCTTCCTGCATCCGGCTGAAGCATCGCACGGTGACCTTGGCATGGTAACGCCGGGCGATACGCTGCTTCTTATTTCCTATTCCGGCGAGACTCAGGAGATCGTGCAGCTTCTGCCGTCCCTGAAGTCTTTCGGCAACAAGATCATCGCTATCACCGGTGCGAAATCGTCAACGCTTGGGCGGGCGTCCGATGTGGTGCTGGAAATTCCGATCGCGGAAGAGGTTTGCCCCAACAACCTGGTGCCCACGACCTCAATCGTTGTGACCGTGGCGATGGGCGACGCGCTCGCCATTTCGCTGATGACACTCCGTAACTTCCATGCCCGCGATTTCGCACGCTATCATCCGGGTGGGTCGCTTGGCCGTCGCCTGTTGATGAAAGTGTCCGACCTGATGCTGACATCCAGTGTGCCGGTGGTAACGCCCAACATGGTGCTGCTGGAGCTGGCGGCCGAAATGGCTGGCGGTGCAGCCGGTGTCGCCGTGGTGGTGGACGAAGACAAAAAGCCGATCGGGGTTGTGACCAAAGGACAGCTTGGTGTTGCCCTTCGGGTGACCCGCCGGGTCCGCGAAGTGTCTGCCCACCAGTGCATGAGCAAGGAGTTTTCCATCATCCGCAAGGACGTGATCGTGGATGAAGCCGAAAGCATGATGCGCGGCGACGAGGTGAAGTTCCTTGTTGCGGTAGACAGTGAAGGGCGTTACGCGGGGATCTACAAACACGAGGACGCCTAGGCGGCAGTTGCCACCATCAGGCGCTCGACAGGAGATAGAGCCGGCGCATGAGGGCCCGTTCCGCATTTTCCATCCAGAAGGATGTTATCTTTGCCATATTCGTGCGGGAGATGAACGCTAGGTTCAGCTCCTACACGTTTGGTAACATCTGGCTGGTGCTCGAGCCGCTTCTGATGATGGTCATGTTTATCGTCCTTTTTGGGCTGCGGGGGCGGGGCGAGTTTGGCTATGTGGCACCGCCAATTTTCGTCTTTGCGGGCTTCCTGCCATTCAAGATTCTGTGGCAACTGACCATGCGGCGCAACATGTCTGCGCTGACAGGGGCGCGGGGCCTTATGGGCTTTCGCCAGGTCAGGCTGTTTGACATCTTCCTGGCGCATAGCTTCCTGGAAGGCTGCCTTTTCCTGATTGTAGGCGTATTGATGGGACTGGGGCTTTATTGGTTCGGATTCGATGCAACTCCACGCGATCCGCTGCAGCTTCTTGGCTGGTGCGCGGTTTTATGGTTGTTTTCGTCGTCCGTTGGCGTCCTGGCTTGTGTCGTCTCGCAGTTCGCCAAGGAAATCGAAAAAGTCATCAACATGATCCAGATGCCGCTTCTATTCACGTCCGCGGTGTTTTTCCCGATGACAATCATTCCGGAACCCTACCGCACGATCCTGGCCTGGAACCCGCTGGTGCATGCCATGGAACTGGTGCGCGAGGCCTGGTTCCCGCTTTATGAAAGCCCGGTCGCAGACGGCTTCTACCTGATGCTGTGGACAGTTGGCGCCATGGCGCTGGCGATTTCGAGCTACCGGCTGTCGTGGCAAAGGATCCTGGCGAAATGATCCGGCTCGAAAATGTATCGAAATACTATCCGACGCGCTTTGGCCCCAAATATGCGCTCAAGAACCTGAATATCGATATTCCGGATGATCGCGATGTGGCCATGCTGGGCGTGAACGGTGCGGGCAAATCCACGCTGATGCGCCTGATCGGCGGCATTGATTTCCCGTCATCCGGCCGTATTCGGTCTGACCGGTTCATTTCCTGGCCCTTGGCGCTATCCAGCGGTTTCCAGGGCAACATGACAGGGCGGGAGAATGTTCGCTTTATCTGCCGCATCCACGGCGTGCGCGGTACCAGCGAGATTGAGGATTTCGTCAAGGAGTTCTGTGAACTGGGCGATATGTACGAATTGCCGGTGAACAGCTATTCGAGCGGTATGCGGTCCAAATATTCCTTCGCAGTTTCCATGGCCTTCGACTTTGACACCTATCTGATCGACGAGATCATGTCGGTGGGTGATGAAGGGTTCCGGAAAAAGTGCGAAAAGGCCATTTCAGAGAAGCGTGAAAACGCCAACATCATCTTGGTTTCACACAATATGAACACGATCAGGAAGCATTGTAACGCCGCAATTTTGCTTGCATATGGTCGGGCGGAATTTTACGAAAGTGTGGATCGTGCCATTTTTAGATACCAGAGCCTATAGGCTTGGCGGTTGCTCGGGGAAGCATGAAACAGATTTTGGAAAAACTCAGGGGCGCAGTTGCTCAGCGTCTTGACCAGCGCAAAGACGTTGCCGTCCGGCAGGATGGCATGCTGTCCGCGACCTACACCGATGTGCGGGCCGCTACGGTCAATTTCGGCAGCTACCGGTGGGTGCTGCTCGTCACGCTACTGGCTGCTGTCTACTATGGCCTGTTCGCATCTGACCGCTATATCACGGAAGCCCAGCTTTATGTGAAATCCACCAAGAACGGGAGCGGGGCGCTGACCCAGTTGTCGATTTTGGCAGGCGGTGGCAGTGAAGCCCGCGATGCGCTCCTGCTGAAAACCTATATTCATTCTTCCGATATGATGCGGTACCTGGACAAGAAAATCGCCATGAAGGAACACTTCTCGAGCCGCGACTGGGACATCATCGCGCGTTTGTCGGGCGACCCGACGGAGGAAGATTTCCTTGATTACTACCGCGGCAAGGTCTCTGTATCCATCGATCCGGAAGCAGGGGTTCTGACGGTGTCGGGCGAAGCCTTCACGCCGGAATATTCCCAGAAGATGGTGAGCGCCATCCTGGCCGAGTCAGAGCGCTTCATCAACAGTGTCAGCCAGAAGATCGCATTAGAAGAAATCAAGTTTGTCAATCAGGAGCTGGAGCGCGCCCGCGCCCGCGTACAGGTCGCCCGCGACAATATGCTGGCTTTCCAGAATGAAAACCAGTTGCTTGATCCGGAGGCCTCTGGCGCTGCCTTGCAGGGCGTGGTGAATGAACTGGAACGTCGCCTCGTAGAATTGCAGACTGAGAAAAAGGTGCTCTCAAGCTACCTGAATAGCACAGCGCCCCAACTGGTTTCGGTGCAGAACCGCATCAACAGCGTGAGCCAACAGCTTGAGGAAGAACGCGAGAAGATTGCCAGCCAGGACACGGACGCCATCAACGAAGTGAACGCTCGTTTCCAGCAGCTGAAGCTGGAGTTCGAGTTCGCGTCCAAGCTATACGAGATTGCCCTGCAGGGGCTTGAACAGGCGCGGGTGGAAAGCTACCACAAGCTGAAGCACCTGGTGGTGCTGCAGGCGCCGTCCCTGCCAGACGAGGCGCTGGCGCCACGAAAACTCTATAATTTGATCACGCTCTTCGTGCTGTTGAGCCTGGCGTACGGGATTGTTACCATGACACTCGCAACCATTCGGGAGCACCGTGATGTTTAATGCTTTGAAGAACAAGCCTCTCGAAGCCCTGAAAGCGGGGCTCATGGCCCTTGTTGTCCTGGGAGCATCCAGCGCGGCGCTGGCGCAGTCTGTGCCGCCGGTTGCCCAGAACGCAGAGCCGGTAAACAAGAATACCAATGAGGTCATCGATCACCAACAAGCTTTCGGTAACTGGATCTTTGGTGGCCAGTTCGCCAACCAGTCCTTTATTGGCTTCAACCCGTCCTATGAGATCGCGGTGGGCGACAAGATCAGCCTCAAGATGTGGGGCGGCTTTGAATTCGTGGGCGACCTTGTTGTTGACGCGCAAGGCAATGTCTTCCTGCCAGAGGTTGGCCCCGTTGCTGTGCAGGGCGTGCGAAACGAAGACCTCAATGAGGTGGTGACCGAAGCGGTCAAGCGGGTGTTCAAAAAGAACGTGGGCGTTTACGCCAGCCTGGACGGCGCGGAGCCTGTGAAGATTTTCGTCACCGGCTTTGTTGACCAGCCCGGTCTTTATGCGGGTCACGCGTCGGACAGTGTGCTGTTCTTCCTGGATCAGGCGGGCGGGGTTGACTCCCAGCGCGGTTCCTTCCTTGAAATCAAGGTGCTGCGGGGTGGTCAATTGTACCGCACCGTCAACCTGTATGACTTTATCCTGACCGGCGTTATGCCGGTGTTCCAGCTATCTGATGGGGACACGATTGTGGTGTCGCCAGTGAAGGCGCAAGCGGGTGTCCTTGGCGACGTGCAGAATTCGAACCTGTTTGAATTCTCGACAGACACAATTGCCGCCGGCAAGCTGCTGGCGTTGGCGCGTCCGCAGCCGCAGGCAACTCATGTGCGGATCAGCCGCAACAGCCGCGCCAAATCCGAGGTTGAATATATCGCCCTGTCGGAAGCCGCCAATGTGCCGATCAACCCGGGCGACGTGCTGCATGTGATGTCAGACAAGTCGAATGGTACCATTTCGGTGCGCGTGGAAGGCGAGACCGATTCCGCCCGCGAGGTGGTGCTGCCATACGGTGCCAAGCTTGGCGACTTGATCGCCCAGATCGACTTTGGTGAAAATTCCCAGCGTGACGCCATCCAGCTGATGCGCAAAAGCGTGAAGATCCGGCAGAAGGAAATGCTGGAAGCCCAGCTCCGTGCGCTCGAAAGCAGCGTGCTGACTGCCCGCTCGAACACCACAAGGGAAGCCGAGCTTCGCAAGAACGAGGCAGACTTGATCCTGAAATGGGTTGAGCGCGCGCGCAATGTGGAGCCGAACGGCCAGGTCGCGCTGGCTGGCGCTTCGTCCGTGAACGATATTCTGCTGGAGCCGGGTGATGTGATCCGCATCCCGCGCACCAGCAAGCTTGTGATGGTGCATGGTGACGTATTGTTCCCAAGCGCCATGGCGTTCCAGGAAGGCCGCACGGTTGAGGAATATATCGAACAGGCGGGCGGGTTTACCCAGTCGCGGCGCAACACGAATGTGCTGCTCCTGCACCGGGACGGCAGCTTCCAGAAAGTGAAGAGCGGCGACCTGGACAGCAAGCGGGTGCAGATGGTGCCGGGCGACGAGATTTTCGTCCTGCCGCGCGTTGCCACCAAGCACATCCAGATCGCGTCCGATATCATCAACATCTTCTACCAGCTTGCGCTGTCTGCCGGCGTGGTGCTGCGGCTCTAGAGCTGGCCGGAGACACCCATGACCCTTTTCATTCGACGGATGCGCAAGCTTGGCAGGGACCCGGTAGGGTATTTGCTGGATAGCACCCATGCCCCGCTGCGGGCGTTGGGCGCGCGGCTCTATGCAAATGAGACAGAGCGGTTTCGCAAGCTGGGGCAGGCTGCATCGGACCGCAAGGTTTCGGTGATCATGACGGCCTTCAACACGGGCCATCTGATTGAACGCGCCGTCAAGTCTGTGCTGGCACAGAGCCACCGGAACCTGGAGTTGATGGTGATCGATGATGCCAGCAGCGATGATACAGCGGCTATCCTGGCCGAAATGGCTGCAGAAGACGACCGATTGCGGGTCTTCTCATCGCCCGCCAACCACGGCACTTACTGGTCGAAAAACTGGTGCCTTACCAAGGCAACAGGTGAGTTTGTCGCGTTCCACGACAGCGATGATTATTCCGATCCTGACCGTTTGCGGGTTCAGATGGGGGCGCTTTTGGCTGATCCGAGCCAGATGGCCTGTACCTGCCGTTGGCGCCGGGTGAATGAAGCGGGCGAACTGCAGTTGATCGATGGGGCTGAGGAACGAATGGCTGCTATCAGCCTGATGATCCGCAGGGCACCTGTGCTTGAACAGGCGGGCTATTTCGACACGGTGCGGATCGCGGCGGATACGGAATATATCCGGCGGTTGAAAGAAATATTCGGCTGGAAGGGCGTACGGCATTTGCGCCAATGCCTCTACACGGGCCTGCTGCGTGAAGGATCGCTGACCACGGATGTGGGCTCCGGCTTTGACTGGCAGCGCAAGGGCAACAGCCACAGCCGGGCAGTCGGCGGCAACCGCGCGGCCTATTATGATGCGTTCACCAACTGGCACAGTGCCTGTGGCGGCGACCGTGGGAAACTGAGCGTGTCCTTCCCTGCCAGAAGCCGTCCCTTTGACGTGCCGACAGATATGGTGCGGGGCTGCAATGATGATGACCTGACCCAGGTGGTCGAGCTGGGCGCCAGCTTGCCGCAGACAGCGAGAGGATAGCCATGAAGCCGCAGTCGAAAGTTCAGACCGAGCGTTTCGTCCGCCAGTCCAGGGCATGGACCTGGCCGGGGCTGTTCCGCAGCCTTCGCGAGAACGCGCTTGTGGTTATGGACGGCGATGTCCTCAGGGCCTTTGAGAAGCAGATCGACGGCTTCCTGTGCGCAACAGCCACACCCAGAACGGTCGATACAGCGATCGACAAATCCGTCAGGCGGATTTTCGTGCTGTGCCGGGAAGGGGAGATGGCGCTTGTACGGCGGCTCAGGCAGGCCTACCCGCGCAAGCGGGTCTTTTCCTGCACCTATGAAATCGCACCAAGAAGCCTGTTCGAACGCCCGAAGCTGATGCGCAAGAACGTGGTGGACACTGCCCCGAAAAAGCGACCGCTCGTGATTCTGGGGGCACCTTATTCAGACGCTGAGTATCTGGCAGAAATCATCCGGCAGAATGGCTTCGGCGATCCGCAGGAATATTTTGACCGGACATTGGGGGCGTGGCTCCATCAGCAGAAGGATTTCCAGGTCGCCCGCTATTTGGATGCCGTCGACAAGCTTTACCGGAAGGATGGCGTCTTCGACATGGTGCTGCACACGGATGTGATGCAGGCGCTGTTTGAGAATACCCGTGCAGGCTGGCGAGCGCTGCTGGACTGGATTCGCCGCAACGACGCCCAGGTGATCTATTTCACCCGGCGCGACAAGATGGCCCAGGCTGGTTTTGCCGGGGCGCTTGATAGCTCCCGCTTCCGGTCTGTCTGGAACATGACACCATCCCAGCGCAAGGCTTTCAATCCGCCCACCCTTGGCTTTGCGCAAAGCAACGCCTGGCTGCAGGATGTGTTGACCCAGGAAGCGCGGCTTGAAGACTTTTTGCAGAATGAAGTGGAAGACTTCCGTTCGGTTACGCTTGAAGAACTGGTGGAACAGCCGGTTGAAGTCCTGAAAGCGCTGGCGATGTATATGGGCGAAAAAGCGCCCAAGGCTTTTGCCGTGCCGGATTACCGCGCGCCTTACCTGGCCATGCCGCAACTGTGGGCTGACGCGGTCAGGTTCCGCCATGAGCTGATCGACCGCCTGGGCCTTCATGTGAACGCTGCAGGGTCGCTGGTGACCTACACGGATGATCTGATTAAGGGCGATAAAGGCGCAGCCAGCTAGGCTCTATTCCGCTGCTTTGAAATCAACAGCGCTGAGCGCGAGGCTGGCGTGGGTATCGGGGCCTTTGTCAAAAGGCCTGATGCCGCTGGTTTGCAGCCGCAGAATATGGAACGGCCGGCCTTTCAGCGCTGGTACACGGCCTTCAAAGTTCCAGCCGTTGAGGCCCTTGCGTACCGCCACGCCTTCAACGGGCATATGGTCAAGCCACACCGTCAAGTCATCCACATATCGGCGGCGCAGGTATCCTGCGCCGGTCAGCCTGAGGATGCCGCCAGCGGTGGCATCAGCCGGGAACAAAAGGGTGCCGATCCGGGCCATCCAGCGCCGCCCGATTCCTTTTTTTGTATGGTCGAGCGCGCCCCAGCCGCTGCCGACGAAGTCATCGCCTTCCGCAAGAAGCTGCAGCCGGGTCGGCAGGGCCGGCCAGTTGGCCTGTTTATCCGCCATGCCTGCCGCAGACAGCTCCTTTTCAAAGCGCGTCCGCTCCACGTCCAGAAGCGCATCGATATAGTCGACCGCAGCTTTCGGGAATCGGCTTTCCGGCCCTTTTACGGGCAGGTCCGATGGGATTGGTGCTGTCGGATTCTTTGTCATAGGGCAGACCATTCCAGTATCAGGCCTGCTTGCGCAAGCTGTTTTCTCAAGTCTTGTGAGGCCAGCGGCGTTCCAGCGCTGCTGTCGAGCGCCATCAGCCGGAATTCCAGCAACCCAAGGCCATCTGATGTCAGCGGTGCCGCTATGCCGCCGCTGATAGCTGTGCTGATATCTTGGCCGGCAACCATAAAGCAGGTGTCCGGCGCACCGGCCTTCAGGCGGTAGGACCCCTGCCTTTGGCCAACCACGATCACGCATTGGAGCGCATGGCGGACCGTGTCGTGGTTCCAGAACAGACCACACTCAGGCAGGAAACCCTGCGTGGGGGCATTCCTGTCCTTTTCATCATAGGCGATCCTGAGCGCAAGCTTCGGGGCGATGCCCGCGCCATTCAGCAGGCTGTCGCCGTCGGCGCTTCCCGGCACGTTGTAGCCGAAGCTGATGGCACTCTTTGCCTTGAGGCCTGCTTTCAGGCTTTCGAACGTCACGGGCACACGATGCGCGTTTGGTGGCGTGCCGGTATCCAGCACAAGCGGTGCCTCATACCCGATCCGGGCCAGCAGGCTGGCGGCGTGTTCGCCTGTGAGGTCTGCGAGCCGGTTGGCAAGCGCCGGGGTGCAGAAACGTGGGCAGCGGTTGCTATCCAGTTTCGGCAGCAGCTCTCGTAGGACAGCAGGAGGTGGCACGGCACCAATCAGCGCGGCTGTCTCTGTCCCTTCCGCCAGTGGCGGCGCGGATACCTTGCCGGCTGACTCTGGTACCGGTGCCTTTGGCGCCGAAAGGTCAGCCGCCGGAACAGCTGCGGTCTGCAGGCAGGCGCTGAGGACAGGCGAGGCGTCAGGGGCAACCTGGTTTGCCGTCAGGTGGCTGGCGAGCGCCTTCTGGCCCAGGAGCGCGGCGATGCTCGTTGCCAGTGTGTCGTAGGCCTTGCCGTGGGGCAGGGCGATGTGGCTGCCTCCCGGCAGATGCTGGCTCCAGGGCTGGCCTGCCGTAATGACGGCTTTGCCCATCTGGAAAGCAGCGGCGAGGCCGGGGCTGCAGGCATCGTCATGACCATTCAGGAAGGCGATAACGTCGGCCTCCGCGATGGCGGCGGCAAGGTGCCGGGCTGCCGGATGGATGCTCAGGTGCGACACGCCTTCAAAGGCTTTGAAAACCGAAAGGCTGGTGCGGCAGACCTGGGCTGCCACCGCTTCGTCCGTGACATACAGCACCGTGGGTGTGCTGGCCTTGTTGGTCTCCTGCCCCTTAGCGGCAGGCGATAGGTCGAGTACCAGATCAGGCTTCAGTCCGGAGGCCGCCATCATACGCGCCATGGCCGGGCTTGCGGCCACCAGAGCCGTCGCAGGCGACAGCAGCAGGTCAAGCGCAGGGGTAACCTCGGCCTGTGCTGCCGATTCCCGCCTGTGATGCACCCGTGCGGCATAAAGTATCTTCGCGTGGTCACCAGCGCTGTCGTTCAGCCACTGCCAATAGGCATCGGGCCATAGGCCAGTCGCCCGGCATGCTGATTCGGCCAGCGGGAACAGAGACAGCGTCGCGGGCATAACAGTGCCCGGCACCTGGCGCAGCAGCTCTAGCGGGAACAGGCTGTCGCCCTCCGATCCTGGAATATAAAGTCGCAGATAGCTGGCATACTGGCGCCAGTTGGCGCGCAGGTCCCGGTACCGAATAACGTCAAATGCCAGGTCGGCAGGCGGCGTGGGGGCCAGGTCATCGATCACAAAGGTCACGTCATGATCCAAAGCCAGCGCTTCCGCCGTGCTGAGGCCAAGGGCCGCCGCGGCGCTGCGGAAAGGCGGCAGCGAGCCAAAAATCACGATGCCTCTGCGCGCGCTCATTGCCCTGCTGCCTTGATGCCGGGGACACGTGGGAACAGCAGGTCCAGCGTCTCATACTGCGCCTGCAGGTAGGCACTATAAATCTCCCTGCCGGATTGCTGTAGTACGCCCACCTCGCGCGGGTCGTCCGCAAGCACCGTGAGGCCGTCGCACAGGGCGCCGATCGTGGGGCAGGCATGCAGCTGGTGTTCGGTAGGGATGCCGATCATCGCGTCGCGGGTTGCCACCAGGGGCCGCCCGAACCTTAGTGCTTCTACCGATTTGATCTTGAGCCCGGTACCGCCCACATTCGGGTTCAGCACCACATCCATGTCCGCGTAAAACCCTTCCACGCTGGGTACGAAGCCGAGGCGCCGGTAACAGGCTTGCTCGGCGGGGGCTGTGTTGCAGATGGGGCCCGCCAGATAGAAGTCGCATTGGTCCATAAGGGCAGGGCGGGTCTTGAGTGCGTCGCTCAGGCCCTTCAGGGCGCTCACGTTGATCGGGTTGTCGCTGGCGATATAGCCGACCTTCAGTTTGCCGCCGGGTGCCACAGCCTTGCCTTCAAGGAAATGCGGCGGGTCAAAGAAGCCCAGCGTGCAGACAGGTGTGTCTGTCAGGCTGCGGAAAGTTTTGGCTTCCTCATCCTGGATCGCGATCACACGGCTCGCCCGCGCCAGTGCTTTCGCCTCTTCCCTCGGGGTTGTGTAGAACCAGGAAGGCTCCAGCCCGTCGCGCTTCAGGGCCTTGTGGCGGTTGCCGAACACGTCATGGGTATCGATATAGCGCGGAATATCCTTCGGGACGGCCTCAAGCCACGCGCTTTGCCAGACATAGTTGGCAAGACACAGCTTGATATCCCAGATATCGAGGATTCGGTTTGTCAGTTTGGTGACAGCTGGCGAGTGCCAATCATCAATCAGGTGGTGCCGCCGCCGGGAGCGTTTCTTGACCACCAGGTCGCGCGGCAGGACATGCACATGGTCCCACGCCTGGCGCATGGCCTGTTCCTGTTCCTCGCTCAGTCCTTCAAGGCCCGTATAAACATAATGCACCTGATAGCCACGGGCCTGGATATCCCGGCACACAGCATAAACACGGGCGCGGTTGCCGTGATTCTGCGGGTGGCTGGGGATCGGGGCTGTGACAAGAGCATGCATGGGGGCCCAAGGCGTCCTTCTAGAAGTCGAACGTGATGGCCGGGTCCTTGCAGTGGTCGGCAATCAGCGTTTTCTCAGCGTCCGTCAGCTTGATCTTGTTGGCGCTGGTCTGCACCAGGCTTTTTTCGCGCGCCTCAGGCGGTAGCGTGGACAGATAATGCTCTTTGGTCAGTGTCTCCACCGGCGCGGACAGACCAAGCTGCATGCCGATGATGTCCGTCTGGGCATAGTCCAGGAAGCCGGCTGTGTCGTCCGCCACCGATTGATACTGAACCATTTTCAGGTTGGCCCGGTTTTCCTCAATGATCTGGATATATTCAGGCCAGCGCTTGCAGAAGGCCTGCAGCATGCTGATCCGGCGTTCGTTTGCTGGATCATCGAAGCCTGGGTTGCGGTGATCGCGCATATGCCGCATCAGGGATGCGAACACGGGAATCGCCGCGCGGTAGACGCACACATTGGTCGCCTTCGGGAAGGCGTAGGCGATTTCCTTCAGGCGGAAGATATTGTGCGGGGATTTCTCCACCGTGGCGACGCAGTCATCGGGGGCGGGCTTGCCACCAAAGAAGATGTGGAAGAAGACCTTCTGCTGCAGCAGGCGAAGCGAGCCCCGATCCACCGGCGGGATGCTGCCAAAGCCGTCATAAACTTCGCGGTTCACGATCTCGATGTTGTTGTTGAACTTCCGGGCCAGGTCGTTGACGCCGTGAAACACGAGGCGGAAATAGTCTTCTTCGCCCTTCGCATAGACCCCATTGATGATGTCAAAGGCACGGCCCACGAAAGTGGTGCCGCTTTTTGTGTAGCCACCGACAAAAATCTTCTTAAACCGAAAGCTCATAAATCAGTCTCTGTTCTTCTGTTGGGTTGCGCGTTCAGCCACAAGCAGGCAACCTGTTTTACGACCGGGTCATGAAACGCCAGGCGTGGGCAACCATGTCTTCAAGGGCGGGGACCTGCGGAGACCACCCCAATATGGTTCGCGCCTTTTCCGCGTTGGCAACCAGCACAGCCGGATCCCCCGGACGCCGGTTCTCTTCTTTTACAGCAAAATCGACGCCGGTCACCTGTTTCGCGGCATCGACCACTTCGCGCACAGAAAACCCCTGGCCGTTCCCCAGGTTGAAGGCGTCATAAAATCCGGTGGCTTGGGCCGAGGTGGATTGGTCCAGCGCGAACAGATGGTCCAGTGCCTTTACATGGGCACCTGCCAAGTCTGCCACATGGATATAGTCGCGGATGCAGGTGCCGTCGCGGGTGTCGTAGTTGGTGCCGAAAATGCTGATGGCGTCGCGCTGGCCAGCTGCTGCCTGCAGCACAAGTGGGATCAGGTGGGTCTCGGGATCATGGCGCTCGCCGAGGCGGCCCTCGGGATCTGCGCCTGCGGCATTGAAATAGCGAAGCGCGATAGCCTGCATGCCTTCAGCCGCCGCCGTGTCCCGCAGCATGCATTCAACAGCCCATTTGGTTTGGCCGTATGGGTTGATCGGCGCCTTCGGCCGGTCTTCCGTCAGGGCGGCATCGGTCGAATCGCCGTAAACTGCTGCGGTGGACGAAAAGACCATCTTGCGGATACCGTGCCGGACCATGGCGCGGATCAGGGCGAGGCTGCCAGCCACATTATTGTCGTAGAACTTCATCGGGTCGCGGACGCTTTCGCCCGCTTCTATGAAAGCGGCAAAATGCACCACGGCGTCGATGGGATAATCCTGGAAAAGCTGGTTGAGAAGCGCTTCATCGCGGATGTCGCCTTCAATGAAGCGGCAATCCAGCACGGCATCCCGGTGGCCGTTCGTTAGATTGTCCAGCACCAGGGGCTCATACCCGGCTGCCTTCAGCGCCAGCAAGGTGTGGCTGCCGATAAAGCCGGCGCCGCCCGGTACCAGGATTGTTTTCGCCATGACTGCCCCCCCCTGATTGGCTGGTGCCGGTGATCTGATAGATCAGTTGGCCTCTTCCCGCACTCTGTTAAAGTCTTCTCGCACAGTGTCAAGCCATTGAGTGCCTGTCCGCTATCCGATTTGTACAGGTAACGCTTACTTGCATCCGCCCCCATTTTTGGCTAACAGCAGGGAAATCTTATTTTTGGGGACTTTTGATACTCATGCGTATCCTTTTCATGCACAATAACTTTCCGGGGCAATACCGGCGCATCGTCGACTATATCAAGGACAAGCCTGGCCTGGAGATGGTTGCGGCGACACTGGCAGGCAATGAACAGAAGTTCCGGCCGAAGCGTGTGAACTTCAAACCGCACCGGGAGCCGACGCCCAAAATCCATCCGGCCATTCATTCCACGGAAAAAGCAGTGCTGATGGGGCAGGCGGCATACAAGGCGCTTTTGCCGCTTCAGGCGAAGGGGTATAGCCCCGATATCATCCTGTCGCATTCGGGGTGGGGGTCGAACATGTTCCTGCGCGACCTGTTCCCGGATTCGAAGCTGCTGACTTATTACGAGTGGTATTACCACAGCCGCTTCTCTGATGGCGACTACCTGCGCGGCGAGCCATATGACCCCAACGGCCAACTGCGAATCCGCATGAAGAACACGCCGATCCTGCAGGACCTGGCGTCCATGGATTGGGGCCAGTGCCCGACACAGTTCCAGCACAGCAAGTTCCCTGACATCTTCAAGGACAGAATCAGCGTGCTGCATGACGGCGTGGATACAGACTATTTCGCGCCGAACCCGAAAGCCAAAGTGACCATCGGTGAGCACACGTTCACCGCGGAAGATGAAGTGATCACCTATGTGGCCCGCGGCATGGAACCATACCGCGGCTTCCCGCAGTTTATTGAAACTGTTGCCACGCTTCAGAAGATGCGCCCGAACCTGCAGGTGGTAGTGCTGGGTAATGACCGGGTCGCCTATGGCTCCGAGCGGGCAGACGGCAAGTCATATAAAGAATGGGCGCTTGAGAAATTCCAGCCTGACATGAGCCGCCTTCACTTCCTGGGGCTGCAGCCCCTGAAGGCCTTCCGGACCCTGATGCAGATATCCTCGGCCCACGTGTACCTGACCGTGCCGTTCGTGCTGTCCTGGTCCATGCTGGAGGCCATGAGCACCGGCGCTCTTATCGTCGGATCTGATACGGAACCAGTGCGGGAGTTGATCACAGATGGCAAGAATGGCGTGCTGGTGCCGTTCAAGGAACCTGAGGTGATTGCAGAGAAGCTGAACCAGATTCTGGATAACCGCCAGGACTATACAGAACTCAAAAAAGCGGCCCGTGACCACATTCTTGACAAATATTCGGTAAAAGATCTGTTGCCGCGATATTGGCAGCTGATCGAAAGTGTTGCAAACGGGTCACATATTTAGCCCCTTCAGCGCTTTTATTGCGGCCGCACAAAAAGCACGGTTGAATTGACGGGCCCGTAATGGTGTTCTGTCGGCTGTGTAAAGGCACGGACGAAACTTTGTAAATTATCTTGACTATATAGATGTGTAAGCTCAATTATGCGGTTGACATCATTGGCATTCTCTCGCTAGAGAGTGTGCAGGGGGCTATAAGACCTACGTTCGTGCCTCACAATTAGACAATGTGTTTGCTTTTTCAGGAGGAAAGCTATGGCAGACAAGATTTTTGGTACCGGTGTGGGTGAGACTATCCCCGGCACAGAAGCGGACGATTTCATCGACGCTCGTGGTGGGAATGACTTCGTCTTCGGCGGTGACGGTAATGATACGCTGAAAGGTGCAGCCGGTAACGACAGCATCGGCGGCGGCAACGGCGACGACCTTATCGATGGTGGCGCTGGTAACGACACCCTGAATGGTAACGACGACCAAGACACCCTTCTCGGTGGCGACGGTACGGACCTTATCAACGGTGGCGCTGGTAACGATGACGCGCAGGGCGGTGCCGGTGCGGACAACATCAACGGCGATTCCGGTAACGACACGATTTCCGGCGGCAACGGCGACGATCTGATCGACGGTGGCTCCGGCGACGACGTAATTTCGACTGACGACGGCGGCAACGGCGACGACACCATTGTTGGTGGCGAAGGCGATGACATGATCGACGGTTCGACGTCTGGTTCCCTGCTTGTTGACGCTGGCAACGGCGACGACACGATCGTAGGTTCTGCTGGTAACGACACCATCGACGGTGGTGGCGAAGACAGCGGTTCCAACGTAATCCGTATCGACGGTGAGCTTGCTGCTCCAGGTGAATTCAATGGCGACGGCACTGTTGCTACGTCCAACGTTGACGGCGATGACAATCTGGCGAACTTCGACAGCATTGAATTCGACAACGTAACGCTCGACATGACGCACAACGACGATCAGACCTTCACGGCTAGTGCTACTGTCGACGTTGTTGATGCTGATGCTTCCAACACTGACGACGTTGACCTTTCCGGCAACATCCTCGGCTACAACACCGATGGTGACGAAGTTTACGCTCAGCAGGGCGAAGACTCCGGCGTTGGCGGTAACAACGATTGGGTGATCGTTTCCGTAAACGGTGTTGATATCGCAGCAAACGGCGACACTCTTGAGCTTGACAGCGGTTCCGTACTGACTGTGGACGACATCAGCATCACTGCAGGTGCAGCTGGTGAGACGCACATCACGTACGATCCTGCTCAGTCCCTCAGCTACAACGCCGCTGGCGGTAGCGACGGTACTGTAGAAGTTGTTGTTGAAGACGACTCTGGCAACCAGCTGACCATCATGCTTGACCTGACTACTAGCGAAGTTAACGACAAACTTCACGCTGGTAACGAAGGTGCTGCGCTGACTGGTGACTCTGACGCTGAGACCCTCAACGGTGCTGATGGCGCCGACCGCATCAAAGGCGGTGACGGCAACGATACCCTGTACGGTAACAACGGCGACGACACGCTGACCGGTGGTAACGGTGACGACCTGTCTCAAGGTGGCAACGGCGACGATGCTATCTGGGCTGGTGGTAACGGTGACGACGTAGTTTCCGGTGACCGTGGCGACGACACGATCGCTGGTGGCGACGGTAACGATCTCCTGGTTGGTGACGGTTCTGATGCCTTCGGTAACGAAGACTCTACTGGCACAGACTCCGGCGATGACGTGATCTTCGGCGGTTCCGGTGACGACACCATCTTCGGTGATGACTTCGACACTGGTGTCACTTCTGACGACACTGCTGACGGTGCAGACGAGATCTGGGCTGGTTCCGGTGACGACATCGTATTCGGTGGCGGCGGTAACGACGTTATCGGTGGCGGCCTTGGTGCCGATGACCTGTCCGGTAACAGCGGTGACGACACCATCTACGCTGGTGCAAACGGCGAAGAAACCATCGACGGCGGCGACGGCGACGATCTGGTATTCGGCGGCGCTTGCGACGACAGCATTGACGGCGGCGACGGCGACGACGTTCTGTTCGGTGGTGCTGACGACGATACCGTAAACGGTGGCGACGGTGCTGACGAGATTTACGGCGGCACAGGTGCTGACTCGATCGCTGGCGGTAACAACGAAGACACGATCCGTGGCGGTGACGGCGACGACATCGTAACGGGTGGCTTCGGCAATGACGTGCTCTTCGGTCAAGGCGGTAACGACGACATCGACGGTGGCATGAACGACGACACCATCGACGGCGGCGACGGCGACGACACTATCGTTGGCGGCGGTAACGACGACGTTGTGTCCGGCGGTAACGGCGACGACAGCATCTCTGGCGACGTTGGCGACGACGTTCTGAACGGTGATGCAGGCGACGATAACCTTGACGGCGGCACTGGCGACGACGTAATCAACGGCGGCGACGGCGATGACACGATCACTGCTGCTGACGCTGATGGTGACGACACGCTTGCTGGTGGTGAAGGCGACGATGTGTTCGACTTCTCCGCAATCAACAGCAACCTGCTTAACAGCGGCACTGACGTCATCACTGACTTCGACATCACTACCGATACGCTGATCCTTGCTGATCTGGGTGTGGACGGTACGTTCAACGACTTCGCTGAATTCACCAGCGTAGGCGGTGTAGACGGTGTCTTGATCACCCTGAACGGTGGCGGTTCGATCTTCATTCAGGGCGTCACAGTTGGTGACCTGAACTCGGCGACCGATATCGTCTAAGTTCGATCAACGTCGAATATAGAAATTCGGGAAGGGAGGCTTTGGCCTCCCTTTTCTTTTTGTCCGCAGATCACTTTGACGTCAGCCGACAGCCTGTTTGGCACACTCAATCTTGTTGGGTGAACACAAATGGGAAAAGGCAAGCTTTGGTGCGGCTTTCGGGCGCACGTGGAATTTGATCAAAATATCGACACAGTCTCAGCCATATGCTACCACTTCGCTCCTGAGGGTGGTCTTGCGGGATAACCCCTATTGCGCGGGGGCGAGATCTAAACCAATTTTGGATGTTTCCCTTTTGGGATTTTGACCAGAGCAAGGTTTTTGCTGAATGTCACTTATTGAAGATTACAAGGCTGAAGAAGCGGCACTTAAGAAGTCGCTCAAGAAGGCCGCACTCTATTCCGTACTTGCCAGCCTGACCATGCTGGCGGTACCCATGTTTCTGTTTCAGGTCTATGACCGCGTGCTGCAATCGCGCAGTATAGAAACCTTGCTGGCCATGGCCATTTTCGCCATCGTTGTCTTGATCGCATACGGTGTGTTTGATTCCGTTCGTAACAGCCTGCTCACCAAGGCCGGCGTCGATATGGAAGCCAAGGTATCGGGCCTGTTGCTGGCCGGCGAGCTATCGCGCCAGCATGGCGCTAACGCACAGAGCCTCAGGGATCTTGCCGCCATCCGCCAGGCTGTGGCCTCTCCCGCATTTGGCGCGCTGTTCGACCTCCCGTTCATGCCTGTCTTCATGCTGTTGATTTTCCTGATCCACCCTGTGCTTGGGGTGGTCGTGATCCTTGGTGCCTGCGTCCTTGCTTTTATGGGCATCTGGGGTGACCGTGCCACAGCAGCGCATAACCAGGAGCATATGCAGGCGATGGTGAAATCTCACCAGGTGCTTGAGATGCATATGAATTCCCAGGAAATTATCCGGGCCCAGGGCATGTACCGCGAAGTGGTCGAACACTGGGGCCAGCATCAAGGCAAGGCCCTTGACCGCTATATCAATTCAACACTGCGTATGACCAATTTCAGTTCCGCCACCAAAGCCACGCGGCAGGTGATCCAGGTGCTGATGATAGGCACTGGCGCGCTCCTTGTGTTGGCAGACCAAGCCACAGCTGGCGTCATCTTTGCGACCTCCATGATTGGTGGCCGGGCGCTCGCACCAGTGGAACAGATTGTCGGCGGCTGGCGCATCCTGAAACAGGCTTACTCCACGCGGGACCGTTTGATGACCCGGCTTGAGGAAATGGATCTGCCGGAAAATCGCACACTGCTGCCGCGGCCGAAGGGGCTGATCCAGCTCGAGCGCGTGGTCTATGTGCCACAACCAGGTGTGCCACCCATTATCAAGGGTGTGACAGGAACCATCCAGGCTGGCGACAGTATCGCTATCATCGGGCCTTCAGGCGCGGGCAAATCAACGCTGGCGCGCTTGATTGTCGGTTATCTGCTGCCGAGTGCGGGGATCGTCTCGCTCGATGGGCAGGACCTCAAGGTTTGGGACCCGGTCGCGAAGGGGCTCCATATGGGGTATATGCCGCAGCAAAGCACATTCTTTGAAGCCACAGTGCGCGAGAACATCGCGCGGCTGAGGAAAAATGATCCAGAAGAGTTGGCCATCGAGGCTGCCAAACGCTGCGGTGTCCACGACCTTCTGCTGAAACTGCCGCAGGGATACGACACAGTCATTTCGAAGAACGGCTTTTACCCATCTGGCGGCCAGGCGCAGCTCATTGCACTGGCACGGGCCTTTTATGGCAATCCGGCGGTTCTGGTTCTTGATGAGCCAAACGCATCGCTGGATACGGCGGGTGAGAAGGTGTTCCACAAGGCGCTTCATACAGCGACCAGCACCGGCATCACCACCATTGTGGTGACCCAGCGTCCTTCGGTGTTGCAGCATGTCTCCAAGGTCATGGTGATGCAGGACGGGGTCATCAAGGAATTTGGTCCCAAGGAAGAAGTGATGAAAAGTGGCGTTGTGAAAGCTGTGCCAGGTAAACAGCAGGCACAGCCAGCTGCAAAGCCAGCCGCTAAACCAGCCGCGCAAAAGTCGACTGATGCGCAGAAAGCCGCTGACGCGCCAAAGAACGAAGCCCCAAAGCCTCGCAAGGTGTCCGTCAAAGTGGATGCCGACAGCGTCAAGAAGAAGGAGGCGTAAATGTCACAAGAGCTTGCGCCAGCAAAAGGGTCACAGCTGCCCGCCTTGGCAAACGACCGGTTTGAACGTGAGTCGCTTCAAGTATGGCACGATGAGGTGGACACAGACCCAACGCCTATCCTCAAGCGGGCCATGTGGGTCCTGATCATTGTATTCGGGTTTGGCGGGCTTTGGTCTGTATCTGTCGATATCGGCGGCGCCGTCATCGCCAGCGGCCGGGTTATTGCGAAAGATCGCAACCGCGTGGTTCAGCACCTTGAAGGCGGAATCCTGCAGGACCTGATGGTACGCGAAGGCGACCGGGTACAGGCCGGCGACGTGATTGCCCGCCTCGACGATACCCAGATCAAGGCACAGCTGGACGCCGCCGAACTGCAGCGTGCGGTTTATGACGCCCAGTTGGCGCGCCGTCGCGCCGAGACCCAGTTTGCCGAGACCATTGATTTCCCATCCGACGTGCCGATGCGTATCCGCAACGCGGAGCGCTACAAGGAAACTGTGGACAGCGAACGTCAGGAATTTGACGCCCAGCGCCGTTTCTATCTGGCCAAAATGGATATCCTTGATACCAAGATCGAAGGCCAGAAGGTCAACATCCAGGGAACGCAGGCTGTGCTTGAGGCCTATGAACGCCAGCTGGTTTCCTACAGGCTGGAACTCAAGGATTTCCGGGCGCTGCTGGATCAGGGACTGATCAAGCGGACCCAGGTTTTCGCAACCGAGCGGAAGGTGGCAGAGGTTGAGGCCCAGCTGGCCAATGCCAAGCTGGATATCGAAAACGCCCGCAACAATATTGACAACCTGACCCGCGAAAAGCGCCAGACCACGCTGTCGTACCTCAAGGATGCCAACTCCACCCTGGTGCAAATCCAGCAACGGATTAACCAAGCAGAGGCCCAGATCACGCGGTTGCGTGACATGGACACAAGGGCAGAGATCAAGTCGCCTGTTGATGGGACAATCTTCCGGATCGCAACGCGCACGCTTGGTGCTGTTGTCCGCCCTGGCGAAACCATGATGGAGATATTCCCCCATAATGACGCCCTGACCATCGAGGCCGCCGTTCAGTTGAAAGATATTGAGCAGGTGCAGGTTGGCCAGGAAGTGCAGGTGGTATTCCCATCCGACCGTGAAAAACGGATGACACCTATTCCAGGCCACCTGGTATATCTGTCCGCTGATGCTGTAGTATCCGAGCAGAACCCGATGGGCAGCTATGTGGCGCATATCACCATCAATCCGGGTGAAGACACGACAGACCTGCTGCCGGGCAACTTCGCAGAAGTTTATATAAAGACCGAACCGAAGACTTTCCTGGAGCATATCTCACGGCCGTTCACGCGCTTTACGTTCCGCATGTTCAAGGGCTAACCTGGCAACTGTCGCGGGGGAGAAATGACGGTGAAGATTGAGCTGACGGTTAGCGCCTTCAGGGCAGCCTATTCGGGAACGTCGGTGTTCCTGGTGGGAGAAGATGTCCTGCCGGCGCTGGGACCTATTCTGGATGCCGAGATCAAGTATCTGGTGCTGGCGGCCGACGGCTGCATCTATGGTGCCGATGAGCATCCAGACAAGCTGGATACGCGCCGCGCGCCTGTTGGCATGGCCATTGGCGTGCGAGGCATTCTGGTTGGCAAGGCAACCAATGCCGCCGCCCGGGCATGGGATGAACACGCCCGGAAACACAAGATGTTTTCGCCAGCCCCGATCAAGTTACTCACAGGCATGAAAGGCAAGAAAAGGCTGAGCGCCGCGCGTTTCCTGCTGAAATGCAAAGCCCGAGAAGCGGCTGACCTTCAGGCCCAGATGGCTGACAAGGAAGCGGGCATGTCCTACCTGCGGCGCAAGAACGAAGGCCTGCTGCTTAACCTCGAGAAGGCCCGCCGCATGGTCCGCGGTGCTGGATTTGGCCTGAAGCATATTGCCGCCGAACTGCCTGTGGGCAAAGAGACTGTTGGTCCCGGCGGCACCATCAGCACAGACCGTTTCTCCCAGTATCTGCCGGCAGATGCCTCTGGTCTTTGGGCGGTATCCTTGTATGCGGTACCGGGCGGAGATGGGTCCTCGCAGGCGGATGGGCATCTTGAAGTGCGTATCCTGCGGGCCAGCGACGGCGCGTGTCTGGCCAATGATTCCAAGCCATACGCTGTTGTTGGTGGTTGGCATCAGTTTGACCTCAGCGGCGCCTGCAGCACTGTCTTCGGGGATGTCCTTCTGGAAGTTTGCTGGTACGGTGCCGAAGAAGGCGCGCCGCTTCTGGCGCTGGCTGCCGTTGAAGCGGATCGCTTCGGTGACACTGAAGGCAGGACTCTGGCGCTTCGCCTGATGAAGGGCCTGGCTGACCCCGCGGATGACGGCAACCACGAAGCAGGCTACGGCCTGTCGCCGCTGAGGCGGTTTGCGGTAAGCCCGCAGGAACTGCAGCGGCGTGCCACATGGGCATTTGGCGACGTGCCGGAAGGTATGACTGACACCAATGCCCTGGTAAGCCACGGTGTCAAGGGCGGCTGGTTGCAAACCCACCCGCTTGGAGGCCGCCCGTCCGGGGTTAAATACGGCGGCGCCTTGCTGAAGGGTGTTTCCGAGGTCAGCGTTTCCGTTGTTACAGCCCATGAAGCGGGGGCGACATGCCTCTATAGCCTTCTGGCGGTTGAGATCATGGACGGCGAAGGCGAAGGAGCGCGTAACCAAAGGGTCCTCGACTATCTGGCGGGTGCGCCGGACCAGCCATCAGACGGCGTGCATGCAGCGCAAGTTCTTCTGACGTCCGAACAAGCATCGGTCCTGACGCTACGTTTGGACGCCCCGCTCACCCGCCGGGCAGACCTTTACCTGCTGGTGGAAATTGTTGAAGGCAAGCCTGACTACGGTTGGTGCCGCTGGTCTGATCTGGAGATCGGGCTTGAGTGGACCGGCCCTGACGCTGCCGTCGTGCCACCGCCGACTGCCGCCAGTGCCACAGCCCTGCGCATGCGGTCGCTGAAGTTTCCTGCGCTCGCCGGCCGGATCGAATTCGTCTCCGGTGCGAAAAAGCTGGATGAACTGTCCAAAAGCCTCGGATTTTCACCGCTTCTGGTCAGTGAAGAGACCGGCAGTTTGCAGACGCACCCGCTTCGGGACCAGCTGTCTGCGGCCATCTTTGAAGGCGGCATCCCCACAACCACCCTGCAAGTGGCAGCTGAGGTGGAAACCGCGCATGACGCCGCCCCGGCTTTCGTTTATATCCTGGCAGTCGTGTCGCCTTCGGTGACGGAAAAAGCCCGCGCCATCAGGAATGTGGTGTCGCGGATCGATCCGAAGGATTCCAAAACCTGGCAGGGCGTTAATAGCCGGGGGACTGTCCAGTGGCAGGCCATGGTGCTGCACGCCCGACACGCCGCCACCATCGAGATTGAACTGGCGCTAACCCTGGATGCACCGGGTGATGTTGTCTTTGCGGTGAAGCCTGCGGGCGAGTCTGTCAGTTACGGATGGTGCCGTTGGTATTCCCTGAATATCACCACAGCGCCTGAGACGCAGCACCTGGCTGCCCCTGCGGACCATGGCTGAACCCACGCTCGATAAAGCAGCGGCGACGCCTGCGCGGTCCGGTACCATTGGTGTCGTGATCCCTGGCTATGGCCACCCGCAATTCCTGTCCGAGGCCATTATCAGCGCCTGCACACAGGTAATATCCCAACCGCTTCAAGTGGTTGTCGTTGATGACGGCTGCCGCTTCCCTGAGACGGGCAAAGTTGTGGCCAACCTCATGGAGCGTTTCCCCGGTGTCCTTTATTACCTGCGCCAGGAAAACACCCGCCTGCCGGGTGCGCGCAACGCCGGGGTGAGGTTCCTGATGTCCATGGTGCCTGATCTGGACGCGGTCTTCTTCCTGGATGCTGACAACCGGCTGTCGCCCTATTCGCTGGAACGATACCGCGAGGTGCTTGGCGACGATCCGCTGGTCGGTTGGGCCTATCCGGATATCTCCTTCATGGGACTTACCTGGGGTGAAGAAGGCTTTGATACCCGCGAGACGGCGCCTGACTACAGCAAGCTGAAGCATCTGGTGGGCAATATTTCAGAGGCCGGTTCGCTTGTGCGGGCCGACATGCTGCGCCAGGGCGTTCTGTTTGATGAGACCATGCGCTACGGTTTTGAAGACTGGGACTTCTGGCTGACAGCCCTTGATGCCGGCTATGTGGGCCGCCGCGTGCAGCACGCGGGGTTCCTGTATCGCCGCCGCCCGGAAAGCATGCTGGCGGATTCCCGCCGGCAGGAAGATGAGCTGATTTCCAAGATGCGGCGCAAGCACGCAGCGCTGTTTGAGCCACGCCATGTGATGGAACTGGAACACGCCGAAGCCCCTTATTTTGCGCTGCTGTTTGCTGATTCCCATGATGTGCTGCTTACAAGCGACCCGCTGGCTGACAGCCACTTCATGACCCGTGATGAATTCTACGCGCTGGTTCGGCGCTGCCACCACAATCGCCGGGAATTTTTCTTCCCCGGCAGCGTGATTGTGCTGACCACCGGGCAGTGGGACCAGCTGAAGGCGCAGCCCCAGTTCCTGCGTTGGCTTTTCTGGGCGATCAAGGAACAGCCCGGTGCTGGCCACCGCTGGATCTTTGAAGACCGGCCCCGGCCTTATTTTGAAGGCCTGCCAGTCGATACGCCAGATATGGTGAACAGCATCCTGCACATCAGCGCCGACGGCCTTTTCGACATGTTGCGCGATGCTGACGAGGATTCGAGCGAGCCATCACTGGCGTTTTCCCCAGCCGTCTTCCAGACGCCCGAAGCGCTGGTGTCAGGGCAGAATGCGGCAAGTTACAAGAGCCTGTTTGACTGCCTTGAGGCGCTGATCGATCAGACGAAGCCCCAAAACCCCCGCGTACGCCATGCTGGCCGCCGGTTCGCGGGCCCAAGCGCCCTGGCGTGCCGGACTGCCCTTGTGGACGATATCTGTGCCGAAGAGGGCAGAAAGCCCTTCCCCGTGGCCAAAGGGGGCAAGCGCACGCTCGTAGCGGTTGATCAGGACGTGCTGGAAAGTAATGCCAAGGTCGGCCGTGTGGTGTGGCTTTTGAAGCGCCTGCGTGAGACAGTGGACGACATCCTGCTGGTCGTGGAGTGCGGCAAAAGGAAAGACCTTGCTGCCCTGCATGCCGCAATGTGGATGCCGTTGGTGGACGACCTTGTCACGCTGGACCGGGTCCCGAGGGGGCTTGAATACCGCATCTATCTCGGCCGCCGTATCTACAGCCTGTTTACCCTGAAGTCCAAGGAAGACGGGGCGATTTTGGCCAGGTCTGTTGATCAGGTCATCACTGTTGGGGCTGCAGCATTTCTCGAGGTTCTGGGCGACGCCCGCCAACATGGCGTGAGGGGCTATGTCTTTTTTGATAGCGTTTTTGCTGATGCTGGGCCGCTGGACTCGGAAGATAGCGCAAAAATTCTGGCATTTGAGCATGCCGAGGAGCTGGTTGTCAGCGATAATGACATGATGACCGCAGCTTTGGCAGCACAGGGGTTCCCGCCTGCCAAGTTTGTCCGCCCCTACCAATTCTTCGATTTAATGCAAAATCAGTGAAGCCCGGATGCTAATTGGGTATAAGCAGCATATGTTGAAAAGCGGGTTCAGAGCTTTTATAGAAGATCAGTCCACGTCGCCCGGTGCGGCGCTTTTTTAGGGTATTTAATTGTCGACACCATATCGCATACATTGCCTTGTGCCTGACCTTCCGACGCCGGAAGCCGTTTTGCCGCTTATGCAGGAAATGCACGAAAACCGTTGGTATTCGAATTTCGGGCCCCTTGTGAAACGTTTTGAAGCCGAACTGACGGCTTTTCTTGAACGCGAGAATGGCGCCGAGGGCTGCCATGTGGCGACTTTTTCATCGGCGACAACGGCGATGGAGTTGGCGCTGAAGGCGATGAACTTGCCCGCGGGAGCGAACGTGCTGGTGCCTGCGGTGACCTTCCCCGCGACCGCGCTTGTGGTGATGAACGCGGGCCTGACTCCGGTTCTTGCCGATGTGGACCGGGAAACCTGGGAGTTGTCGCCCGAGATCGCCCGCGCGGCGCTGGCGCAAGGCGAGTATGCGGCTGTTGTGCCTGTTGCCGCCTTTGGCCGACCGGTTGACCCCGCCCCCTGGGTGGCCTTTCAGAAAGAAACCTGCGTGCCGGTTATTCTGGATGTGGCAGCCGCGCTGGGGCAGCAGGATATCCACAAGGAACTGACCTACTGTTTCAGCCTGCATGCGACCAAGCCGTTCGGCGTGGGCGAGGGTGGTCTTCTGGTCAGCAGCGATGAAGCCATGATCACGCTCAGTCGTTCGCTGTCGAACTTCGGTTTCCAGGGGCCTGCAGGCGTGGTGCAGCAGGCGGGCACGAATGCCAAGTTTGCTGAGTATTTTGCGGCCGTCGGGCTTGTCCAGGCAAAGCGCTGGGAAGAAGTAACTGCGCGCCGTCAGGCGGTGCTGGACCAGTATCTGGCTGGCCTCAAGAAAGCAGGAAACAGCATTGTCCTGCAGCAGGGCACCGGAGACTTCATTCCGGCCGTGTTCCCGATTTATATTCCCGGCAAGGCTGAAGAACTGGTCGCCCGAATGGATGCAGCGGGTATCCAGACCCGGCGCTGGTATCTGCCGCCGCTATATGACCATCCGGCGCTGGCCCACCTGCCGCATGCCGACAAACAGACAGATGCGCCGTTCGCGGCATGCGAGGAACTGCGGACAGGTCTTGTGGGCCTGCCGTTCCATGCATTCTTAAGTGATGAAGATATCAAGGAAATTTGCGACCTGGTCGCGGAGGTAACTGCGTGAGTAAACAGCCTGAACTGAAACTGATCGACCGGATCAAGCGATTTGACCGCAATGTACGGGACAAGAAGTTTGACCCAGCCAATCAATCCCTTGAAGGCATCCTCCAGATTCTGGAACGCGGCACCGAGGGTTTCGGTGGCGCGCTTGTGGCCCGCGGGCCACTGATGGAGCGCGAGGCGACCATGCTTGCGTCGGCCGTTACGTCCTTGCTGGCGGACCGAGAGTTCAAGATGACCAACACAACCTTCCGGTTGTTTACCCAGTATAAGCGGGCCTTGATGCAGGTGTTTGAGGTTAGCGGCTATCGCGGCACCGACCATATGGTCGAGGTGATCGGCACCAAGGACAAGGAAGGCAAGTTCAGCTTCAAGGGCTATGAATTGCCCAAGCTGTTTGCCGGCATGTCCATCAATGCCCTGTCGCCGTCGCTTCTGGAGCTCCTCAAGCGGCAGAAGCCCGAGATTTCCTGGCCGATTGTGATTGGCTACCTGTCTGAACAGTTGCTGTGGAGCAAAAACGCCGAAGCCGCGCGGGCAGAAATGCTGACATGGGGCGAACAGTGGAAAAACATGGTTCCGAGCCTGCCGGTGGTGCGCAATATCGGACCAGCCTACATGGGCTGCAGCTATGCTGACGCACCGCACAAGCACCAGATCAAGAATATCATGAACCATCTGTCGCGCCGGTACCTTGAAAGCTTTGATGTCACCGATATCAAGCTAGACGAGCCACGTCGCGCAGTGAAAAAGCGGCCGACCATTATCATTCTGGCTGAACTGTATGACAGCAAGCATGCCATGCATCGTTGTTATGGTCCGTCTATCCAGTCGCTCAAAAGTCGGTTCAAGACGGTTCTGATGACGCTGGACGGCAAGTGTGATGAAGCTCTGCTGCCGATGTTCGACAAGATCGATAGCACCAAGTTCGATATTACCCAGCCGCACAACTTCATCAACAAGGTGAAAAGCTACCGTCCGGATGTGGTGTATTTCCCAAGCATCGGCATGCGCATGATGTCGATCCTGGCGTCCAATGTGCGCATGGCGCCGATCCAGGCCATGACATTCGGCCACCCGGCGACGACGCTGTCGAAGCATATCGATTACGCCATTCTTGATGAAGCCCAGGTGGGTGACCCGAATACGGTGAACGAAACCATCCTGTGCCGGTCATCTAAGCCGCGGTTCGAGATGCGTGCCGATGCGGACCGCCCGGAGCCCAATATCCGCAAGAACCCGGAAACGGTGCGTATTGCCGTACCAGCATGGTCAAGGAAGGTGACGCCGCGCTTCCTGGAAACTTGCGGGCTGATCCAGAAGAAGGCGAAGAAACCGGTGGAATTCTGGTTCTTCCCCAATGGTGTTAGCGCGCTTTATCAGGCCGTTGGTCGCCGCATTGAGGAGATGCTGCCGGCCAAGGTTTACCCACGCGCGCCCTATAACAAGTATCTGGGCTGGCTGAACCAGTGTGACATCTTCCTGAGCACCTTCCCGTTTGGTGCCACCAACGGCATCGTAGACGGCATGCGGCAGGGCCTGCCTGTGGTCAATATGACCGGGGCGGAAGTGCACGCAGCCAACGACAGCCATATCGTCAAGCGTTTCGACCAGCCGGACTGGCTGACGACCAATAGCGTCAAGGGGTATGTGGATGCTGTCGTGAAGCTGGTGGAAGATGATGCCCTCAGGTGCAAGATTTCACACGACATCCTGGCATGCGATCCGGACACCCGCCTGATCGCGCAGGACGCAGACGGCGCCCATGATTTTGTCACGGTGATGGAAGCGGCATACCGGTTCCACGAGGACATCCAGGCCAAGGGCGACAAGCTGTGGTCTTACGACCAGCTGTGTGCCATGGTGGACGAGACCGTTTCGGCCTAATCTGCAGGCTCAGCTCAGGCTATAGGCGGCCAGGTGGTCTTCAAGGCCGTCTGGCCCCAAAAACATCAAGGCATCCAGAATGGACAGGTAAGGCACAAACTCAGGCGTTCGCTTGAACTGCGCGTATGGCTTCGGTTCGCATTCAAGGAAGCTGAGGTCCAACCCTGCGGCCTTGAAGGTGCCTTTGTCATAGAGCGCCTTGCCGCCTACGGGGTTGATATAGTGGCTTGCGCCTAGGCGCTTGCACATATCCAGAACCCGGTCCTGGGCCGCAAGGCCTGGCGTGTGCTCCAGCTCTGACGATACAAGGAAGGTTGGCTTCAGCCCTATGAAATGGGCGGTTTCCTTGAGGGTATGGTGCAGGAACGGCGCGAGGCGATCGTCGTCATAGCCTAGGCAGCGCTCAACCAGCGGCATCACTTTGTCGCGAAAGGGTGCCTTGGCGTAAGCCTGGGTGATGGTCTTGAGAAGCGCTGATCGGTTGGCGCCCACGCCCACTTCATTTATCAGCTTGTTCGAGCTGGCGCCCTGGACTTGCAGCGTGATGCGCACCGGGCCATTCAGCGACAGGATGCTGTTGCGGTTGATCCAGCCACCCTTGATGAAGGTGACATCGTCATAGAAGACGAATGTGTCCGCCGCCTGCATGAGCTGGAAATAGCCCAGGTAGGGGAAAAAGTATGGCTGCATGATCGCAAGTTTCATCGGTGTCCCCCGGGCGCGAATACGGTCTACCCCGGCATAATCAATTTACAATCAAAAATAAAGCGTTAGCACAGCAGGGTCCCGCCATTAAAAACCATGGGTCAGATGATTCTACCCTTGGTTTCGGGCGCGCCTGCGCCTAAGATGCGCGGCGAATTTCAAGTGTTTTGGCCGGATATCGGCTGATTGATGAACCTGGACGGACAGATGGACTTTCATTTTCTGATTGCCTCAGAGCGTAGCGGCAGCAACCTGATTACCAAGATGCTGGATGCGCACCCCGATGTATGCGGGCCTTCGCCCCTGCATATCCTGCGGGTGTTGGGCATGGACCATTACCGCTATGGCAATCTGAAGGATCCTGCCGTCTGGACGCAGTTCCTTGACGATATGCATGTGCTTCTGTCGTCCGAATTCGCCACGTGGGCTACCAGCTTCACGCGCGAGGAACTTGATGGCATGGCTGAGGTAGGGGACCTGCCGGCACTGGTGCGTGCCGTCTTTACCAAGGAAGCCGAGGCCAACGGCAAGAAGGCCGTGTTCATCAAGGAACTCTGGGCCTACCGCTACCTGCCGTTTCTTGAATGGTGCTTCCCGGGCGCCAAATATGTCTATCTGGTGCGCGACCCACGCGACATGGCACTTTCGTGGCGCAAGAATGACACCCACCCGGGCGGCCTGGTGGCAGGCGCCAGACAGTGGCTCAAAGACCAGTCGCAGACCCTGCCGAATTTCGGCTCACTTCTGAATGCGGGCCGCGGCGTGATGGTGCGCTATGAAGACCTGGTGAGCAATTCGGAAAAGGAGCTGACGCGTATCTGCGAGCTTCTGGACATCCCATACCATGCAGACATGCTGAAGTTCCACGAAAGCGACCTGACCAAGCAGAATGCGGAAAAGAATCCGCTTTGGGAAAACCTGGCCAAGGAAGTGATGTCGGACAATTTCGGCAAGTTCAAGAAAACGCTGAATGCCAAGGAAATCGCCATCATTGAACGCATCTGCTGGAATGTGCTGCAGTATTTCGGTTATCAGCCGTTCAGCAGCATTGCCCAGATCAAGGCGGTGGATAATGCCATGATCAACAATCTGGATTTGGCGGAACGGAAGGCCTTCCGGCCCAAGAGCACGATCGCCCGCCCACATGACAGGGTGCAGAACCGCCTGCGGCGCATTTCCGGTCGCTATCCAGGGCTTTAACCCTTCATAATTCTATGATGTTTCGGATATGTAACGATCTAGCCCGGCGCGGATTGTGGCCTCTTCCTGCGCGCTGATCTTGACCTTGTTGGTCACGTCAAACGCGCTGGGGCCTTCATAAGCCGCAGGCAGGTCAAACCCTTGCGCCGCCATACGGTCGCGCAGTGCCTGATAGATGGCTGCCGGGTCCTGGCAGAAGTCTTCATAGCGGAAGGTGAGCTTGCGCTCGTCCGCGACGCCTTCAAGCCCCTCACGCGTTGCCTTGCGGGTATAGATCACCTGGCCTGCCAGCTGTGTCAGTGGATCTTCATGGCGAAGCGTTTCATATTCAGGCGGCTTGAAGCTGTACCAGCGCGAAAGGTCACCGAAGAAACGCTGGCGGGCGAAATACAGCGACTGGGCGTTGTGGAATTCGTCGCGCTCCACATTCAGGAACACAGCCTTGTCGAGTAGCCGGTCCAGGTAGCGGATGTGCCAGGTCATGATCATGCCCTTCAGCACTACAGGCTTGCCGAACGCGGCTTCAAGGCCTGCCAGTCCGTTCAGGAAGCCTGCGCCGTCGGCAGCGGCCAACTGCTCATCTGACAGCTGCTGGATTTCGCCAAAATGGAAAAAGCGGCGCCAGAAATACCAGAATTCGCTGGGTGCCAGCGCCCCTTCGGTTTTGCCTAGCGCAGAGGCGAACTCTAGGTCCTGATGGAGGCCCATCTGGTTGCTCTGGTCGGCGTCTGCCAGGATTTGCTGGATGCGGGCCCCCATATAGGGGTTGGCATAGAAGCGGGCGGCAAGGTTGCTTGGGTAGGCAAAGGGCCCGAGGGTCGACAGCCACTGGCTGGTCAGTGTGGTGCCGCTGCGCGGGTTGCCCATGATCAGCACCACAGGATGCCTTGGTGCTTCATAAGGCGGGGGCAGGATGCCGTCTATGGCGCCGTTGACTTCCGCCAGCAGGTCTTCAAGCTTGTTGCTGCGCTCGAACTCCGCCGTGCGGCCTTTGTTCATATCAAGCTGCTTGTCTGCCATCCCCAAACTTTCTCTCGCTGGCCTTGCCGTTCAGGCTGCGGGCCGCTTCATCATCAGGCCTGGTCGCTTACCAGATCATAGGCGAATTTCTTGATCAGCCCGCCCACTGTTTTCTCGATCACCGCGATCTGCTCACTGCTCAGCTTATCCTGGAAGGCGCCGACGCTGGCCGTCGAAATGCCTTTGTTCTTCATCAGGTCTGTGTTCCATGGCTGGGCGCGCTCACTGGTTTGCCGGGATTTTACCTTTTCAGGAAGGGTACGTTTCGTCGGGTCCGCGGGGTCGAACAATTCCAGCTTCAGTCCGGTGAAGCTGCGCAGCGCATCCATCACGGCCTCAGGCGATGTCACCAGTTCCTGATAATCCACCCAGTAAAGGTTCTTGCGGAAGCCGGCATTGTTTTGCGCGGCGGCCAGGGTCGGGCGGTAGAATTGCAGGACCGATTCCGCCATCCGCGCCACATCCCCGGAATTATACAGATGCCGGGTTCCTTTCGCGGCCAGTTTTTCGCCAACCTTGAGCATGGAAACCACGATGTCGCGCGGGTCGCGCTTGATCATGACAAACTTTGCCTCCGGCAGCAGCCGGGCAAGTTGCGGGAACTGCATGGTCAAATGCGGTTCTTTCAGCACCAGCGATGTTGCCGGCTTGTGGGCTGTAAGCGTGTGGCTCAGGTACATGCGCACCATGGCGCCGTAATAGTCGTCCAGCGCCTGCCGCGACCCGAAATGAAACACGGTTTCATCGTCGAAACGCTGCACCATCAGCGCGTAGGTCTGCATCAATGACCGGAAGCCGGCACTTTCCCCCATATACATGTTGGTCTCAGCGCCCGCGCACAAGGACGCCGCCAGCAGGGACGTGCCGGACCGCTGCGAGCCACCCACGAAGATATATGCCATAAGGCTTCACCTGACTTGTTGTTTCCGGTTCCTTAGCAGTGATAGGGCGCCCATGCAACTGTCCGCGCGCCTGTCTGGCGATGGGCTGGGCAGGTCAAGCCGCCAATGACAGCACCAGTACATAGGCCCTTGGCAGAGCTGGCAAAATACGCGATAAGAGCGCGGACCAGGCCAAGGAACCGGGAAAGCATGACACACTGGCAGCCAAAAGACGGATATGTGTTTGTAGTGACCTACGGGCGCTCGGGTTCGACTCTGTTGCAGACCGTGCTGCAGTCGATCGACGGCTATTTCTTTCGCGGTGAAAACAACAATGCCATCCTGCCGCTTTTCCGCAGTTTCAAACGCATCAAAGGTGCCCTTGAAGAACATGGCTACCGGGAAATCCCGGATCATGGCCCCTGGTTCGGCGCCGACAAGTTCAATCCGGACCGCTATGCGCAGAAGCTGCTGCAGGTGTTCGTTGAGGAAGTGATCCAGCCGCCAAGGGATGCGCGGGTGGTCGGGTTCAAGGAAATCCGCTTCAACGAAACCGGGCCGATCGAGTTTGTCGACCTGCTGAATTTCATGGCCGAGCATTTCCAGCCTGCCAGGTTCATCTTCAACATGCGCCGCTGGGAGGATGTATCCCAGTCTGGCTGGTGGAAGGACTATGAGCCTGAAAAGGTGCGCCGCGAGGTGGAAAAGAACGACCGCCAGTTCATGGCCTATGCCGAAGCACACCCGGAACGGTCATACCTGATGCGCTACGAGGACTATTCAGGAAAGCCGGAACAGTTTGAAGGCCTGTTCGATTTCCTGGGGGAGCCATTCGATCTTGAGACAATGCGCGCTATCTCTGAGCGCCGCCTGAAGCACTAGTTCGCCTGAAGCGGGCCTTAGCTTTTCGGGCCTGCCATTACATCCCTCGGATCATAGCCGAAATAGTCATAGTCGATTGCGTAAGCTTCAGCGACCAGATCAAGGGCTTCGTCTGTCAGGAAGTTTTCCGGTGCCAGCCACTCTGGGTGTTTGCTGAGCTCAACGGATGACAGGTGCGCGGCATCCGGCTTGGCTTCCGTGCCGTACTTGGTCACGTTGGTGCGGGCTTCGGGCGCGGCCATGCCGTATTTTTCGTTCAGCCAACTGATGGCTTCGCCGAAATTCTCCAGCTGGAACTTCTTGTCATACTGAAATCCCCAGCTCTGGAACTTGAACGGCACCTGGGTGTTCCAGTGGTTGTTCAGTTTCGGGTCTTCGCCTGCGCTTCGGGCTTTGGTCACGTCGTCGCGGATGTTGCTCAGAAACTCGATAAAGCTCAGGCCTTCATAGTTTTTGATGGGGGCCTTGGGCGGAATGCCCTTCCACTGCTTGTAGGCCTGCTTGGAGAAGTGCTCCAGCTTCATCGGGGCGTCAATCTCGCGATTCTGGTAGCGCACGAACTTGTTGAGGTAGGCGCTCAGCGCACGGGTTGCGGGGTGGCGGGACACGACAACCGATTGGTAGCCGCCGCGCTCAATCATGTTTTTCGCCACCACATGGTCGATGTGATAGCCTTCGCCTTTCAGCCAGGCACGGGCGTCCTTGTAGGGTGTCTCGTTTTTCACGTAGCCCGGCGCAAGTCCCAGCGCGCCATGGGTGAACCAATGCACAAGGCTGGTGCAGCCCACCTTCGGGGACCAGAAAAGGATCAGTTTTTTCTGATGGTCGACATACGCTTGGCGAGACATGGCGGTACTTTCAAATCCTGGAATTAAAACATGCTGGAGGTGTCAGCCTCGACACCGGCCAGATAGCCCTTCAGCCGGGCTTCATTCAGGCGGTGGCGTTCCGCGATGACCTCAGCTGATACGCCGTGCACCTTGCCCCAGCGGGTATCGTCCTCGTTCATGGCTTCCAGTGTTTTTTCCAGCTGTTTTTCGTTTTTGATCAGTTCATAGCCGAAGAAATGGTTGAAGAAAGCGCTTTCGGTCTTGTTGCGCTCATAGGTTTCTTCAGGCCCGAAGTCATGGGAATGGAAGACAATGGCCTGTGGAGCATAGACCTTACCCAACCCTGCCTCAATGATGTCATAGGCCCAAAGCTGGTCTTCGCCGAATTTTGTCCGGCGATAGGGGATGTCTTTCCAGACCGAACGCCGCATGCAGCTGTTGTTGTCGCTGTAGAAATGCAGAAGCTGCATCCACTGTGGGTCTTTGACTTCAAAACGGCCCCGGTTTGTGTCGCGTGACAGGCAGAGCGGCTGGGTCATCAGCATGTCGAAGTGCGCGTTAAGGTCCCGTTTGGTGAACGGGCAGGCATCAGGCCAGGGCAGATGCTTGCCAAAGGCGCCAGCGGCACCCGGGAAATGTTCAATCGCGGTCACCAGGTTATAAAGCCAGCGGTCGTTCGCTGGCAGCGCATCGTGGGTCAGGAAGGCAATGAATTCGCCAGACGTCAACTCCACACCCAGGTTGCGGGTGTCGCCGTGATCGAAGTCTTTCTTGTCGATCTGATGCAGTTTCACGTCTGGATAGCAGCCGACGATCTCGAGGGTTTCATCGGTTGAGCCGCTGTCGATAACCAGAATTTCATAGGGCCATGGTGCCTTCTGGGTTGTGGCTGCGGCCAGCACCCGGTCGAGGATCGGGCCTGCATTCAGGGTTGGGATCACAACCGATGCCTTGAGGCCTGTCGCGGTGCTTTTGGCATCCTGGCCAGCAGTGTCGGTACCGAAATCGCGCAGGCGTTCCACCAGGGCTTCTTCTACCAGGTCCGCCGACGCGGGCCAGGAGAACTGCCCCACCCATGCTTGTGCCGCAGCAGCCTGTGCCACTCGCTTTTCCGGGTCACGCAGCAGGGCTTCAATGCTGTCTGCAATCCTTACCGGATCAGGCTCTGCCAGCGATACGGTCTCTTCCGGGAAAATGCAGCTCGTGTTGTTGCCCTTCAGTTCAACAATCGGAAGGCCACAGGCCATCATTTCCTGCGGCACCAGCGAATAGTTGGTGGCTGAAAATACCACGCCCACATCTGCCTGCTGGAATATGCCAGCCAGCTGCCGCGGGGTTGCCACTCCGTGATCCTTGAACGGGAAAGGGGCGGCGCCGAAGGTCAGCTTGGCGCCAAAGAAGTCCACCTCGAACGGGATGTCGCGGCGTGCCAGCTCTTCAAGCGCCAGCATGGCCAGTTCAACCGCACGGCGGGCCGTGAAGTGGCGGGCATAAAGCGCGATGCGCGGCACTGCGTTTTGCCGTGGTTCTTTCGGTGGGTGGTAAATTGTCTGGTCGGCGGCCAGCCAGAAATGGCGGGCCCAGCGGCCATATTTTTCCTGCATCAGGCCTGAAAGCCACGGGCCTGCGCAAATGCAGTCCATGTCTTCGCGGTAGGTTGCCTCCGCCATCAGGTAGGACGCCCCCATCGGGTGGAAGCTAGGCTCGAAATCCTGTACGAAATAGAAGCGGCGTTTGAAGTTGGACGGCGTCAGCGTTGGCCAGACCGTCCAGCAATCGGTGGCAATGATGGCGTCGCCGCTGGCGTCCTTGAAGCTGTCGTCCAGAAGCTTCACTGTTCCGGCGAAATGCTGGAAGTGTTTGACGATGTCGTCATACGCGCTTTCGGCCGTCTGGTGCACAGTGGGATTATTGATCCAGATGGTCTGCTTGTGGCCCTTCAGTTCCAGAAAGTGCGCCATGCGGAAGATGGTCATGTGGCCGCCTGCACCCGGCGAGAAGTCAGGCACCACCCAGTGGATGTTGAGCGCTTTTGAATCGAAGTTCTGCGTATCAGGCGACAGGGCGTGGCGCTGGAAGTCCAGGATGTTGCGCAGCGGCTGTGGCAGCGGCAGCTTTGCATCCTTTTCAACAACACCTGAGGTGGTTACCGCCCCATTGGGGGTCGGATAGCGGCGCTTTTCCTTGATGCCGAAATGCAGGTAATGCCCAAGGGCGTCCACCTTGCCGGCGATGACGTCTTCATTTTCAGCGAAATAGACTTCCGGTGAGAAATCAGGCGAGGGCCAGTGACCCATCTTCACACCCTTGCGGATATAGAAGGCCAAGGGGTTTTCCTTACCCACCAGCTCGCCGTAGGTATCCATGTACCAGCGCGTGTGAAAGCAGGGGTTGGGGTTACGCCCCTGCCGAGCACCCTGGCGGATGAAATGCATCAGAGGGTCCTGATCCAGGTGCCAGAGGTCTGTGTGGAACGTCTTGTACCAGTCCGCAAAGAACAGCCCCGATTTGGCAATCAGGTCGATGTCTTTGGCCATCGCGTCGAATTTTTCCTGTTCGAACATGCGGGGCAGGGCAATGCGGCTGCCATCCGGCCCTTGATCCAGGAAATCGCGCAGCGGCTCGCGCCCCGACTTGGCAACTTCCGGATTGAACTTCAGGTAAAGCGGTACGGAGAAAGCCTCAGACGGGCTCTGTCCCTTGCGCCAGCCGTGGCGTGCATAATGCACTGCCGCGGGCCCCGGGAAGCGCAGTGATGCTGCCGAGCGCTTTGTGTACCAGCGTTGGTCAAAATACGGGTTGGGATTATATCCATTCTTCTCACCGATCCGGACAAAATGCTCGATCGGTGAATAGCCGGATGAACTGACGTCCTTGTAGGTGGCGACATACCAGTCAGCTTGAAAGAGGCCTGTGGTCTCAAGCGCTTTGATATCTCCCTTGACTGTCCGCAGCAGGGATTTAACGCGTTTTTTCAAAGCTGATGACATTCGTTCGCCATTTGTCTGTGAGGAACACCTTCGATACGCGACCTAGCGGATTCTAGCTGGAAATACAAGTTGTCTGTATGCACGCAGCCCAGGGTCTTTATCACGAGGTTTTGGTCGTTTTCATGACAGGCGGTGCCAGCCGGGTAAAGGGCGCGCCGATTTTTGCAAAGGCCTTCGGATAATATGGGTCCCCCTGGAACTGGTGTTGCCAGCGGTCTGCCATGCGGGAAGCTTCCTTGAGCGCCCGCGCGCGTTTGTCCGCATCCTTCGCGTCATTGCCGCGGCTTTCGGACTGGAAATGCTGGAAGGTGATCTGGGGATCATAGATTACCCGGAGGCCACGCCCCCGGATCTTGAAGCAGAAATCGACGTCATTGTAGGTGACAGCGAAGGCTTCATCAAACCCGCCGACTGCGGCATAGTCCCCGCGCCGGCAAGCCAGGAACGCCCCGGTTACGGCAGCGCAAGCATGGCGCAGCCTTGTGCGGTTCATGGGGTGCGGCGCATCGCAGGCATCGCCCATGCCCTCGTGGCGGACATCGTCAAGGCCGTATAGCACCATGCCGCCGTGCTGTAGCGTGCCGTTCCGGTAAAGGAGGCGGGCGCCAACGGCACCAACGCCCGTGCGTGCCAGTTGGCCGCGGAGTAGCGTGTCCCAGCCCTTGTCCATGGCAAGCGTGTCGTCATTCAGGAACAACAGATAGTCTGCGTCAGTCGCCGTGGCCCCAACATTGTTGAGATGGGACCAGTTGAAATCTGTGTCTGACCGTACAATTTGCACCGCATCATCTTCCTGCGCCTGGGCGAACCAATCCAGCACGGCCCGGTCTTCGGACCCGTTGTCGATGATGATGATCTCGGTGTGCGCAGGATGCTCAATGGTGGCCTTCAGGCTTTCCACGCAGGGCTTGATCAGCTCAAGCCGGTCTTTTGTCGGGATGATAATCCCCAGTTTCGGCATGCTGCCATCCATGGGCCATCCAAGCTGCAGGGTATCTTCAAGTTGCCCGCTGTATGGGTCGCTATGGGGCGATACCTTTGCCGTAACGCCCCGCCGCTTGAGATGGCTTCTGGATACCAGCAGCTGATCGTTCTGGCGTGCTTCCTGTCGCTGAGGATCCGGCAGGCGCTTCTCCATGTGCCAGAGAATGTGCGGGATATGGTGGAAGGCCTTGTCGCCAAACACTTCATGGTGGCGCAGCAGCAGATACTGGTGGAAACACTGGCCGGCGTTTTCATCAAACGCGCCAAGGTCAAGAAGCTGTTCCCGTTCAACGGCAAAGGCGCGGCTGAAGCTGTTGTGCTGCAGCAGGAGGTCATAGTCGAACGTATGCTGGAAACAGGGCTCCAGGTGCGGCTGGACGCCGATTTCATAGTGGTCATAGTCCGCATAGAAGACATGGGCGCTTGCATGGTCTTCCACGCTGCGGGCTATCCAGGCCAACGCGTGCATGGCCAGCTTGTCACCCGCTTCAAGCATCAGGATGTGTGTGCCCTCAAGGCCGGAAAGGGCACTTGTATAGGCTGCCGCCGGGCTCTCTGTGCCTTCCTTGCCGACGATCATTACCGATTGCGCCGGGAAGGATTGACGCCTGGCGCTGGCAAGCGTGGCCTGAAGGGCATCGGCGTCGCCTGTGTCATACACCAGGATATCGAAGCGCACATCGCACTGCGCCAGCCACTGTGGCGGCGAAAGCGGGAAGGTTTCCTTGAATAGGGCATATTGTGATAGCGGGAACGACGCATATTGCTGTAGCCGCGGCAGCTGGCCTTCGATCTGGTCCAGCCGCGCCAGCACTGCCTCGTGCCCCTGGGTGTGGTCCCGCAGGGCCGCCAGTTCGGCTGTGAGGCGCTGCATCAGTTCTGTGCCCGGTGCCGGGTTGATCACCACCTCGCGGGAGCCGACAACAGGTGCGCCGGTTTCCTTTTCAAAGATGGACAGGGTCAGCCGGTCATAGGACCTGAGCGGGTCAGGCACAGTGAAGGTATGGCGGAAGCCCCACGGTGCCTGGCCGCCAAAGTCACCGGCGAACTGCTCACACTTCAAATCAGCGCGGGCCGATCCGGCATAAAGGCCGTTCAGGTAAAAATCCAGCACCAGTGGGGTGTCCGGGCTTGAGTGATTGAGCGCAAGGCCGGTAACAACCTGGCCGACCAGCTCTGTGATCCGGCCACTGACACGCCCATCCGGTTTGTCCTTGAGGGTCTCAAGGCCCGCCCTGAAAGTCTCCAGCCGCTGGTGGCTATAATGCGCGATAAAGGCCCGTTCAAACCGGGGTGCGGCTGCGGCCGCCGACATGATATCCAGCCAGTGGAGCGGTTCGCGGAAGGGCGCGAGGCCGAAGTGCGCCTGCAGGCCAGCCGCCAGGTCGTACAGCTCCGGCTCGCTGAGGCCCGCGTGCGGTGGCTGCTTGCCAAGGTCCAGCCGGCCCAGAACGGTATGGCGGGTTTCCTGTTTTCCAAGAAGCAGCTTGAAGGCCGCGAAAAAGCCGGTACCAACAAGCGGCGATACTTCATCTCCGTCCACCGGTGCGCGCCCGAGGCACAGCAGGTAAAGGAAACGAACGTCCTCTGCCGTGCATTCAGTCGGTTTGCGTTTGAACCAGTGCCGTATCAAAAGCCCGTGTCCCATGCTTCACCACGGGATAGGGCCGCCCTGAGGCGGCCTCCCGCAGCAGGTCTCAAAGGTAGCCGTCCGCACCGTACTTGAGGATGCCCTTAAGATAGGTGCCATAGCTGTTCTTGTAGCCCGCCGCGACCTCTTCCAGCTGGGCGTCGGTGATGAAGCCGCCGCGCCATGCCACTTCTTCCGGGCAGGCGATCTTGAGGCCCTGGCGGGCCTCAATCGTCTGGACGAAATGGCTGGCCTGAAGAAGGCTGTCCACCGTGCCCGTATCAAGCCAGGCGGTGCCGCGCTGCAGCTTGATCACATTCAGGTCACCGCGCTGCAGATAGACATCATTGACGCTGGTGATCTCCAGCTCGCCGCGGGCCGAAGGCTTGATTGACTTGGCGATATCCACCACATCCTTGTCGTAGAAATAGAGGCCCGTGACAGCGAGGTTGCTTTTCGGGTTCTCCGGCTTTTCTTCGATCGACAGGGCCCGACCGTCCTTGCTCATTTCCACCACGCCAAAGGCTTCCGGGTTGCCCACGGGGTAGGCGAAGACATAGGCGCCTTTTTCCACCTTGCCTGCCTGCTTCAGGTATGTGGAGAAACCTGCGGCATAATAGATGTTATCGCCCAGCGCCAGCGCAGACGGCTGCCCGCCCACGAACTGTTCGCCAATAAGGAAGGCTTGCGCCAGCCCGCCCGGGTCCGGCTGTTCGGCATAGTGAAGCTCAATGCCCCACTGCGTGCCGTCGCCCAGCAGGCTTTTATAGAGGGGCAGGTGCTCCGGGCTTGAGATGATCAATATTTCCCGGATGCCGGCCAGCATCAACGTGGTCAGCGGATAATAGATCATCGGCTTGTCATAGACCGGCAGCAGCTGCTTGCTGATGGCTTTGGTGATCGGATAGAGCCGCGTGCCCAAGCCACCTGCCAGAATGATACCCTTCATGGTTTCCCCCGTTTGAAAAAACTCGTTACCCCACCTGGGGTGTCTTTCGCTGAGCCTAGCCCAGTTCACCGGCTTCGGAAAGCCTGTTCACGCACAGAAGCATGCTCTGTTCCCACGACGGCAGATACACACCAAATGTCTCGCCCAGCTTGCTGCAGTCAAGGCGCGAATTGACGGGCCGCTTGGCCGGTGTCGGGTACTCGGCAGTGGTTAGGGCGTTCACCTTGGGGCGCTTCAGTCCGTATGCGGTGCCAGCCTCGAAAATGGCCTCTGCAAAGCCATGCCAGCTGACATCCCCAGTGCCAGCCAGATGGTAAATGCCTGCGTAGTCCGCTTTCCAGCCCGTCGCCTCAATGTTTGCCACTACGGCCAGAAGCGCGTCTGCAATGTCTGGCGCGTAGGTCGGGTTGCCAACCTGGTCCGCCACCACGCCCAGCTCATCCCGCGCCTTCGCAAGCATCAGCATGGTCTTGAGGAAGTTTTTCCCGAACGGGCTGTAAACCCAGGCTGTGCGGAAAATCATGGCGTTCGGGTTGGCGGCCATTACCGCTTCTTCGCCCTTCAGCTTGGACCGGCCATAGGCGCCCGTGGGGCCTGTGGGGTCTTCTTCCTTGTAGGGCGCTTCCTTGCCGCCCGCAAAGACATAGTCGGTGGAGATATGCAGGAAGGGCACGTCAAGCTCTGCTGCAATGGCCGCGAGCGCCGCGGCACCGTCCGCATTGATGGCGGTGGCCAGTGTTTCTTCCTCTTCGGCCTTGTCGACGGCTGTGTAGGCAGCTGCGTTGATGATGGCCGTGGGGCCATAGGCCGTGACCCGTGTCCGCATGCCCTCGGCGTCCATCAGGTCAAAGTCGGGCCGGCCTGCACAGACAAGTTCAATGCCCTTGCGTTCAGCCGCCTCTGAAAGCGAAAGCGCAACCTGTCCAGACGATCCGGCAACAAAGATTCGCATCACTCGCCTTTCAAGACGCCCTTGCGTTCACCAGCGTGCTCGCGAAGCGGCGCCCACCACCATTCGTTATCCAGATACCACTGGATGGTTTTCTTGATGCCGCTTTCGAAATTCTCCTCAGCCTTCCAGCCCAGCTCTTTTTCAAGCTTGGTGGCGTCGATGGCGTAGCGCGCATCGTGGCCAGGGCGGTCGGTCACAAAGGTGATCTGCTCGCGGTACGGCGTGTTCTTGGGGCGCAGTTCTTCAAGAATGTCGCAGATGCGCTCGACCACCTCGAGGTTGGTGCGCTCGTTCCTGCCACCCACATTATATTTTTCGCCCAGACGCCCGGTGGTCATGATTGTGAACAGCGCTTTGGCGTGATCGTCTACATACAGCCAGTCACGCACGTTCGACCCGTCGCCGTATACAGGCAGCGGTTTGCCGTCCAGCGCATTCAGGATCATCAGCGGAATCAGCTTTTCGGGCAGGTGGTAGGGGCCATAGTTGTTCGAGCAGTTCGAGATTACCACTGGTAGGCCGTATGTCTCGAACCAGGCGTTCGCCAGATGGTCCGCCGATGCCTTCGATGCCGAATAGGGCGAAGACGGGTCGTAGGGCGTGGTTTCCTCAAAGAGGCCGTCAGCGCCCAGGGAACCATAGACCTCATCTGTCGAGACATGCAGGAAGCGGAAGGCTTTTTTACCTGCGTCATCCAGTGAATTAAAATGGTCGCGCGCGGCTTCCAGCATCTGGAAGGTGCCGACGATATTGGTCTGGATGAAGTCAGCCGCCCCTGTGATCGACCGGTCAACATGGCTTTCCGCTGCCAGGTGCATCACGGCGTCTGGCTGATGGCGCTTGAATACGTCATCCAGGGCCGCACGGTCACAGATGTCCACTTTCTCGAAATGATAGTTTGGGCTGGCCTCAATTTCCTTGAGCGTCGTCAGGTTGCCTGCGTAGGTCAGCTTGTCCACATTGATTGCTGTGTGCCCCAGTTCGCCCACCAGATAGCGGCAAACCGCCGAACCGATAAAACCTGCGCCGCCTGTTACCAAAACTTTCATGGGTATGCTGCCTTATGCCTTGTCGTCATATGTGAAGGGCGAGTCGAAATCCCGGAACGCCTGAAGCGCCGCATCCTTGCCCGAAAGGGTGGTGCTGGTGCGGTCAAACGGCCAGTCGATCTCTAGGTCCGGGTCATCGAAGGCGATGCCGCTGTCGCTCTCGGGCGCGTAATAGTCGGTCACCTTATAGAGGAACTCTGTATCGGGCTCCAGCGTGCAGAAGCCGTGGGCGAAGCCCGCTGGCACCCAGAACTGTGTCCAGTTATCGGCGCTCAGCTCCACGGCCACATGCTGGCCATAGGTGGGTGAGCCCTTGCGGATATCCACTGCCACATCAAGCACACGGCCGCGGGTTACCCGTACCAGCTTGCCCTGTGCGTGCGGTGGCTTCTGGAAATGCAGGCCACGGATCACGCCCGGATCGCGCGACAGGGAGTGGTTGTCCTGCACGAAGGTCACACCCGGCACTGCTTCTTCAAAGGCGCGTGCATTGAAGGTCTCGGAAAAGAAGCCGCGCTCATCGCCGAACCGCTTCGGCGTGAAGGCAAAAAGCCCCTTGATCGGGAATTCTTCAATTTTCATCGGGCCCCCTAGCAATTTCGCACCAGGCAAATCCAAACTGGTGAAATAGATGTGGTATCAATATGGCCGCCTTTATATTAAAAGGATAAGGCCTTGCAAAGGCAGAGTTTTGATAATCGGGAAATGCGGCATATATGCGCGGTATCAGGCAGCATGGATTGGGGCGGTCTCTGTATGAAGAATGTACAGACGGCATGGATGCACTGACAGCGGCAGGTTTCAGTGGCGAAGCCGCCAGACTGTTGGCTTTCTTTCCGCACGCCAGCCGAAATCCCTACCAGCGCATGCTGTATGCGCGCGGCTTTGATCATGGGTTTGCCTGCTTTCCGCTGACGGTCATTGATGATGTGAAAGGCCTGCCCGCAGACCTGAAGCTGGTGCTGCATTACCACTGGCTTCACCGGGTGTTTGATGAAACAAGCGGCAGCCGCACAGCAAAAAAAGCGGCCGACAATTTCCTTGAAAAGCTGAAACGGCAGAAGGATGCCGGGCACCAGATTGTCTGGACTGTTCATAATATCCTGTCGCACGCGGCCCTTTTCCCAGATGAAGAGCAGGCGCTCAGGGCCGGGGTGGCGGAAATCGCAGATGTGATTCACGTGATGAACCCGGAGACGCGCGACCTGTGCAAGCGGTTCTTCAGCATCGATGAAACCAGGACGCTTGCGGTGCCGCACCCATCCTACACGGGGGTATACGGCGACTATATCTGTGCTCGCCAGGCGCGCTTCAATTTGAACCTGAACCCGGACGATAAGGTTTTCCTGCTGTTTGGTTCGCTTGGCCCGCACAAGGGCACGCGCCAGTTCCTGACCGCGTTCGACAGGCTGCAGGCGCGGCTTGAAGGCAAGGGCAGGGTGCTGATCGCAGGTACCCCCGGCAAGCCGGCCTTCATGGAAGAAATCCTGGCGCTGACATCAGGCCGTGCTGACATGCGGCTGTTCCAGGCCCATGTTGATGACCAGGCGGTGCAGACCTTTTTCAAGGCTGCAGACGTGGCGGTGTGCCCATACCCCATCGGCCTGAATTCGGGCGTCATGGCCACGGCGGCCACCTTCGGCAAGCCCTCTGTGGTGCCGGATATGATGGCCCGGTCCCTGCCAGGCACAGAAAAAGGCGTCCTGCCTTTCGATCCCGGTAACATGGATAGCTGCCTGGATGCCTGCCTGTCTGCCCTTACCGTGGCGGCTGACCCAAGCGTGTCGGACGGCCTGCAAGACTGGGCATCAGCTAATAGCCCAGCGGCGCTGTCTGATCGGTTCTTCACGGCGCTCACGAGCCGCCTGCAGGCCTTGCCATGACCGCCCTTCAGGGATATCGCGAGCTCGGTCGGCGGGATTTTGCCGCTTCGCGCCTTGCTGTCTTTGGTATGCTGGGGCACCAGAAAATCGTGCTCAAGAAACGCCCCGTCCGGCGCCTTTTCGCTGTGGCTGCTGGGGGGCCGCGATATCTGGACATCAGTTTCGTGACCGACGCACGCGAAATGGCCCGTGGGGCAGTGGATGTGACCATTCGCTACCGGGGGCTGCGCGGCGTGGACGTGCGGCTGCCGGTAGTGCACCGCCTGTTCGCTGACCCCGCATCAGACGCTGGCGTTCAGCGCCTGTGGCTGGACCCACCGAGGGGCGCCATGTTCGCTGAAGTATCCTTTGCGCGCGCCACACGGGGGCTGAAGATCGGGCTTGATGGCCGGCTCAGGCTGGGGCGGGCCACCTGCCGCCCTGGACTGGCAGATTTTGACAGCACGCTGGCGTCGCGGGACCTGACGGCGATGGGTTTCCTCCTTGAGGACCTGATGGCCAGCCAGGACCGCGCGCGCGGTCGCACGCTTCTGGCGCGCATGTGTTTCCTCAGCCACGATCCAGCTTTCGCCCGAAGCCTCGCGTCCCTTGATGACGCTGAACGTATCCTGGCCTTCGGCCCGAACGATGCAGCGCCTATGGCGCCCCTGGGGCAGGGCGTGTTTACCTATAGCCACTCGCATCTGGACGAAAACCTCAAAAGGCTGCCGCTTGGCAAGGCCTTGAGGCGTGAAGCCCGTTGCCTGGTGCGCGACTTGCGCGGTGGCGACTATGGCACTGTCCAAATCCCCGCAGGCGAGCACCAGCTGGGTCGGGTTATGGCTGCGGTCATGGTCAAGCGCCATACAAGGGGGCTCAGGATTGAGCTGGACTGGGAAGCCTTCAACACAGCTCCGCACCAGCTTGGTGATTGGCTGGCATTTGATGCCGGTGCAAGTTTCCTTGAAACAGACGGTGGTCAGGTCGTACAATCCAGCTGCGCCTTGTAGGTGTCTTGCTAATTATCTGATTTTAAAGCGTTAAGCGATTTGGTGGTTTTGTGAAAAAAATTAAGCCTGTGATACTTTCCGGTGGGTCCGGGTCTCGTCTTTGGCCATTGTCGCGGTCGAAATACCCGAAGCAGTTTTTGCCGCTGCTGGGGAGCAAGAGCCTGTTCGCCCAGACGCTTGAACGCGTGGGCATCGATTATGGCTTTGACGCGCCGCTTGTGGTCGCCAATGAGCATCACCGCTTTATCGTCAATGAGCAGGCGGAGAAGATTGGCGTCAGCGTGCCGCAGATCCTTCTCGAGCCCCTTGGCCGCAACACGGCACCTGCGATCGCGGCGGCGGCACTGTTGGCCGCGAAGGATGACCCGGAAGCGCTTCTTCTGTTCCTGCCGTCAGACCACGTAATCATGGATACACCCGGTTTCCACAAGGCGGTCAAGAAGGCTGCAGCGGCGGCATCAGCGGGCTTCCTGTGCTGTTTCGGCATGTCGCCCACGCGGCCAGAGACTGGCTATGGCTATATCGCGGCGGGGGATGCGCTCGCGGGCGTTGAAGGCGCCTTCCATATAGATGCCTTCAAGGAAAAGCCGGACGCCGTAACGGCGCAAAGTTATCTGGACGCCGGGACATACAGCTGGAACAGCGGCATGTTCCTGTTCCGCGCCGACGTGATCCTGGATCAGTTCCGCCACCATCAGGCAGATATGCTGGCGGCCACGGAAAAGGCCCTTTCTGGCGCCCGGGAGGACCTGAATTTCTTGCGCATGACCGAAGCTGATTTTGGCGCTGTGCCGGCAGAATCCATCGACTATGCCATCATGGAACCCACCGACAAGGCAGCTGTTGTTCCGGCGGAATTCGGCTGGTCGGATGTGGGCAGCTTCACGGCCCTCGCCGACGTCCAGAAGAAAGATGCATCCGGCAACGTAGCGCACGGCGACGTGATGCTGGAAGACACATCAGACAGCTTCATCCACCAGGGCGACGGCATGCTTGTGGCGACGCTGGGGGTGAAGGACCTGATTGTCGTCACGTCGGACGACGCCGTCCTGGTGGCAGACAAAAGCCGTGACCAGGATGTGAAAAAGATTGTCGACCGTCTGACGGCCGAGGGCCGCGCGGAAGCGCATTTCCATTCCATTGTCTACAGGCCCTGGGGCAACTATAAGACGCTTGCGATGGGGGACCGCTATCAGGTCAAGGAAATCGAGGTTTACCCCGGCAAGCGCCTGAGCCTGCAGAAACACCATCACCGGGCAGAGCACTGGGTGATCGTGGAAGGCACAGCAATTGTCACCCGTGACGATGAGACCCACCAGATGAGCGAGAACCAGTCCATCTATCTGCCACTTGGTGCCGTGCACCGGCTGGAGAACCCAGGCAAAATCCCGCTCCGCCTTATTGAAGTGCAGTCGGGGTCATACCTTGGCGAAGACGATATCGTCCGCCTGGAGGATGATTTCCACCGCGAAGGCGAGAAATAAAATGAAAAAGAGCCAGCCCAAGGGTCGGCTCCAGATCTGTTGGCAGGGCGCAGATCTGTCTCTTATTTGAATTCGCTTATCATCGATTTGACGCCCGCCGCCATGTGCGGATCTTCCGCAGCCATGGCAAGGTTGGCCTGAAGCCAGCCAAGCTTGCTGCCGCAATCGAACCGGCGGCCATCGAACTCAAGCGCGTGGAACGGCTGTTTGCCGATCAGTTTCGCCATGGCGTCGGTGAGCTGGATTTCACCGCCTGCGCCAGCCTTGGTCTCGCTCAGGACATCCATCACTTCAGGCTGCAGGATATAGCGGCCCACAACAGCGGATGTGGATGGCGCCTGATCAGGGTCCGGTTTTTCCACCAGGCCCTTGACCTCAACGCGCTTGCCGTCTTTGGCGCCGGGCGTGATCACGCCGTATTTGGAGGTGTCTTCGCGCGCCACATCCATGGTCGCAACCATGTTGCCGCCAAGCTCATTGTAGGCGTCGACCATTTGCTTCAGCGTGCCTGGCTTGCCCTTGATCAGGTCATCCGGCAGGGCCACAGCGAACGGATCACCGTTTACCAGGTGGCGGGCACACCAGATGGCGTGCCCAAGGCCCAAGGGGCGCATCTGGCGCACATAAACGATGCGGCCTTCTTCCTGAAGCATGGAGCGCGCAACGCCAAGCGCGCTTTCCTTGCCTTTTTCATGCAGGATATCTTCAAGCTCGTAGGCGTGATCAAAATGGTCTTCCATCACCTGCTTATTGCGGCCGGTGACGAGGATGATTTCCTCAATCCCGGCTTCAACCGCTTCCTCGACCGCATACTGGATCAGCGGCTTGTCGAGGACCGGCAGCATTTCCTTCGGAATTGCCTTGGTTGCTGGCAGGAAGCGGGTGCCAAGCCCCGCAACTGGAAGAACGATCTTCTTGATCGGCCTGTTCATGAATATCCCCCGTTATGCAGGCAGCTCCGACAGATATTGCCTGGTCAAAATCTTGCCTTCTTCAACGGCGGGCTGATCGAAGGCATTTACGCCCATCAGGTGTGCCGTTACGACCGTTTCAAGCATGAAGGAAACAAAAAGGCCACCCAAATTTTCTTCCGAAAGGGAATCGATGACAATCTCCCTGACCGTACGGCCTTTTTTCCTGAGTGTTTCCTGGGTCGCGCGGCTTTGGCAGGTCACCGTGTCACCGATGGTGCGGTTCGCCATATAGTCGAGCCCGTAGGCTTTCGCTTCAGCCGCATCGATGCGTGGTCCCTTACCAAAGCTTGGGATGGTGATGAAGGTGCAGAATTTATCGTTCGGGCCATCCAGGAACAGCTGCAGCTGGCTGTGCTGGTCCACCGGGCCGATGGCGCGGATCGGCGTGGTGCCAAGGCCGTCCTTGCCCAGGCTTTCAGCCCACAGCTGTCCGTGCCAGCGGGTGAAAGCGCGCAAGGATTCCGCGTATGGCATCACCAGAACTTGGGTCACGCCTTTTTCCTGCTCCAGCGTGTGCGTGATCGCGGCGCCAACAACGGCCGTGGCGTTTACGGGGTCGGCCTTGAACTGGTCGCACACAGTCTCGGCCCCCTTGCGGAAGGCTTCAACCGACAGGCCGGAAACGGCCACCGGCAGCATGCCAACGTTGGTGAGCACGCTGAAGCGGCCACCCACGTCGGTGGGGTGATCCAGGATCGGGGATCCAAGCTTTTCGCCGTATGTGCGCAACGGGCGCTCGCCCGGTTCGGTAATGAAGGTGAAATGGTCGCCCATATTGTCGCTGTGCTCACCGGCTTCAATCCACGCGCGGCAAGCCAGAAGCTGCGCCAGCGTCTCAGCTGTGGTGCCAGACTTGGAAATGGCAAGAACGTGCGTGCGGGCAGTATCCAATTCCTTGAACAGCAGGTCCATTTCAAACGGGCACAGGCTGTCTGGCGTGTGAATGCGCACCGGGCCCTTGTTGAAGCGGGCGAGGGCGATGGCAGCCTGGGCGCCCAGACTGGAGCCGCCGGTCCCCAGCACGATCAGGTCATCGCACGTTGCCTTGATACGCGCCGCAGCAGCTTCAATCGGGCCAGCGTCCGGGCCATTGTGGGCCTGGCGGGCGAACGGCAACAGGCCGTCAGCCGCAAGCGCCTTGGCGTAGGCCACGGCGTTGTCGAGGTTTTTCTGGAACGCGGCTGTGATGCCAAGGGCATCCAACTGGCTGTTGAGGCTTTCACTTCCGAATGAATAACTGAACATGACTTTTCCAACTTTGTGATTCTGACCAATGCCTTTGATAAATGACAACGTTGCCATTTAGACCATTGGAGGGCGGAGAATCAAGCTTTTCCTGATGTTTGTTCTACTCTGTTACTCAAAAATGACAGCGCTGACAATTGGTGCAGTCGATTTCGCTGCATTATAGGCGCAATTATTTCGTTTTCATGGCAGCAGCTTTTCTTGCCTGGGCGATATCAGTCGCGCCGCTTTTCAGCCCGGAACCACAGATTGAAGGCCCATTTTTCGCCTTCTTCAACCGGGCGGCCTGCGTGAAGCGACAGCGGGTGGCGCACGTCGGTGCCCGCGTTGCAGTTATGGAATACCAGAAGCTTTCCCTTTTCGGGCGGCACGCTGATGTTCAGTTTGGGAAATTCGGTGTGGCCGCCTTTTTTCACGTCGGTCAGATAGCCAAGGACGGTGATGATGCGCTGGCCGCCGCCTTCCCAGTTGCGTCTCCCCGCTTCTGTTTCGGGGTCGAAGGCGTCGAAATGGGGGCGGTACTCTTCGCCTATGCCATAGCGGATTACCTGGAAATGCTCTGCGTGATTAAGCGGCATGCCAACAAGCCCGGCGACCCGTTCGGCAATGCGCTTGCAGGCGATGTCTGCCGTATGGTCAACCCAGCAAACATCGTTTGTGCGGCCTTTTGAGAGCACGCCTTCTACCCCGCCAGAGACCTTGGCGCGTTCCATGGTTTTGGTTTTTGCGCGGGCAATCAGGTGTGAACATTCCGCACTGCTGACAAAATCAGCGATGGTATAGACCCGTGGGTCCAGGTGCAGGTCAATGATGGCGCGTTTCATATGGACTGTCCGTTCGCCCTAAGTCTGATCGTTTGTCTTGTTGCCCCAGACACAGAAAATCCTGTGCGGAACCATTAGCTTGGAATCACCATACGTCTGCGCCAGAAAGGCTGCCAGTTCCAATTTGAAAGCGGCTCGTTTTTTGGCTGGCAAAGTGGCGATTCCGGCACTGGCTTCGATCCTGCCAACCCAGGCCTGCTGGCTATAGCGCGCATCTTCATCATAGCTGAATGATTGAATGCCGGTGAAGCCCCCGCTTGCCAGATCACCGAACCATGCCGGATAAATGCCAGTACCTCCGCCGGCTTTCCAGTTCGGGTTATACTTGAGGATCAGTCGTTCGGTAACTTCCACCATATTGCCCGGGAGAGGCAGCCAGTCAAAATGACAGATCATCAACCTGCCGCCCGGCTTGAGAAGGCGGTGGGCTTCCTTTGCCGCCGCCGCGCGGTCGAACCAGTGCCAGCATTGGCCCGCGGTGATCAAATCAAACGTGCCATCATCAAGGCCTGTATTCTCAGAGGGCTGGATGCGGAAATTCACGTCCACCTGCTGCCTGTCAGCGAGGTCCCTTGCCGCTTGCAACATATCCGCGTCAATGTCAGTCGCTGTGACCCGGTGCCCCAAGCCCGCCAGCGTGCGCGCAATGGTTCCCGTCCCTGTGCCAAGATCGAGTATCATTCCATGTCCTCTGGGCAGCAGGCCCAGGGCAGCCCATCGGTCATACATGGAGGAAGGAAAACCAAGGCGGTGTTCGGCATAGGCTGATGCGGCTTTGCCAAACTCCGGTGCTGCTGTCGGTTTGTCAGTCCCTGAGCTGGTCCTGATTGATTGGACAGTTTGGCAGCGGATTTAAGGTGTATCCTGTTTTCATTATGCTGCCAGTTTGGTGTTTGTCACCGGGGATGGGGAATTCCCCATCCCCGGTGCGGCCGAGTAA
>Ga0209475_10000712_pt1 | contig 55376 bp, 51 predicted proteins | sample tdDd471_FD_187128 | JGI IMG/M metagenome (GOLD analysis project Ga0209475, IMG submission 187128) | Marine sediment microbial communities from the Atlantic coast under amendment with organic carbon and nitrate - tdDd47.1 (SPAdes)... | ecosystem: Environmental > Aquatic > Marine > Coastal >... | reverse complement strand
AAATACTCGGTCAGTTTTTGTAATTGTGTCGGCATTAATTCTGGGGGTAATACCTCGTCGACTAAACCGGTTGCAATGGCATTACGCGGCATACCGTCGTAGCCTGCGGATTCCGGCTCTTGTACTAGCACTGTTCCGGCTTCACCTTTAATTGCACGCAATCCCATCGAACCATCACTGCCGGTACCGGAAAGAATAATGGCAATTGAATTTTTTCCATGATCTTGCGCTAAAGCGTGGAAAAATGTATCAATTGGTCGACTCAAGCCATGAGGTTTTTTTAACTCAAAAAGCTGTAAAATACCGTTTAGAATGGTGATTTCTTTATTGGGCGGAATAACGTAAACCGAATTCGCTTCAACTCTGATATTATCTTCAGCATGAAGAACGGGCATTTTAGTGATATTTTGGATGAGCTCCGGCAGTAAACTGGTGTGATCGGGGTCCAGATGTACAATAAGGACAAACCCTAACCCGGTATTAGACGGTAAAGCATGAAAAAAAGCCTTTAAAGCTTCCAGTCCACCGGCTGAAGCCCCGATTCCAACGATCGGAAAAATATTATCAGGATTGGTTTGGTTTATTATCAAGAGATTGATGCTTAAGTAAAGTTTATAATAGATTTATTTTGGATTAAGCTTTCTTAATCATAATCCAAATGAATCAGCATAAATTGATTTTGCATTAAATGCTTAATTATTACAACTTATTAGAAAATAATCAGGCACTCATTTCCTTGCCGTAAACATAAGTTTAATGAACTTTGCTATTTCTATTTAAGGCGTTTTTACTCAATAAAACCTTTATCCAGCTTTTAAAGGTATGCGTCAGGCTAAACTATTTTCTGGAGATTTAGAAACAGCCAGGGTTTATCTGTAATTGTATTTTTTACATCAAGTGTTTTTGTACGAATGACTCCATTGTCACTACACCTGACCTTGAACACCACATAGCTAAATGGCTGCTTAAAGTAAGTTATCCTAATAATAACCGGTTATAAAATGGCTGCTTTTTCACTTTCAAACATTAGCAGGAAAATATACCGAACTGTATTTAAGGGACGACAAAAAAATATTCTTCATGTGATACGTAACGGCAATATTTAGTAAATTTGAATTGAAAGCGGTTGTCCCTAAATCCGATATTCATGAAAAGGCTTGTTCGAGATTCTTTTTTTGTTTTTTTATTTTTTTATTTTTTTATTTTTTTAAATTTCGCATATATGGGAATTATGCCAAATAAGACGATAGTTTTTGTTGTAACTCCGTTGAATTAAAAGGTTTAGTAACGTAATCAATTATCTTTAACTCATTAATTTCCGTTGAATACTGATTGGGATCGGAAGCAGAAATTATAACGATTGGAATATTAGCTGTTTTGAGGTTTTTTAAGTTGCTTGCATACATCAAATCCGTGAACATCCGGTAACTTTAAATCCAGTAAAATTAAATCAGGAGATAATTCCTTTGCCTTGATGATTGCATCCTCACCATTAGTTGACACAAGAACAGAATGAATTGGATCTATAAGGTTGTCCAATAGCCTAAAATTTATAATCTCATCATCTACAATAAGAATTTTTTTAACCATCGATTCCCCAAGCGAGGTTTATATACTAAGTCTAAGATAATGTAATAGATTTGTATGTAAGATTTTTCCTGCAAAATGAATTTTTTAAGTTATCGATAATGTAAAAATGGTTATTTAACCGTCAAAATGGTGGTAATTTATTTACCTCCCCCTCCAAATATAGCTATTGTTGTTGCTTATGGTCGTTTACAGTTTCTCTTTTGAAAAAAATGCATCAATAAAAGCGGAATCAATACAACAGATATGGTTGACCGAATTAAAAAATTGATAAAATCCTTAAAACAAAGTCTTATTCACGATGTGCCTGACGACATGTATTCGTGTTTAAATTGTAATAAGAATTCCTGTAATCATTTTGATTGGGAGAATTGTAAGTTGCGCCTACAAGGTAAGTCACTAAAAGAGCTTAATCGGAAAAAACTATAATTACTGCGCATAACGGGTGTTATGTTAAAACAGGATGTCAATTTTTATTGGAGAAAATGAAAGCACCCTCTGAAAGCCTTTCTGTCATTGGGCTACAAACAACTTTATGACTGATGGAGGCTTTGGACTCAACTCCTTTAATAATCATACACAGACTATTAATTGCTATTATTAAGTTCCTTAGCGTACGTTTTCGTACCATTGGGCTTCAAACCCCATTACCAAGTCTCGGGTTTTAATATCGGTTTTTTATGGGTTGGTATTTTATCCGGTAGCTGAGATTGAGCAAGATCACTGTTGCTTAGATGTTTCCATTTCCAATCACAATACGTTTGAAACTCTTTGCTCACCGCACGCTTGGAATCTTTTTTGATCGGATACACAATACCTTTTTCTATTGAAGGAAAATCTTCTGACAAGGCTGCAAGTGCCGGCAATAAATCCGTATCATTGGTACATAAAATGATTTTATCGCACAAATCCTTTGCCGCATCACGATACATTTCTAGTGCAATATTCACATCGGTTTGTTTTTCTTCAAGCTTTAACACGCGTACTTTTTCTTCGGTATATCCTGATATCGCTTGTTCTAATTTAGCAGTAATAACCTCTTTAGAATACTTGCCCTTAATAATTTTGATATTGTCAGGATATAAATTTGTTAATGCATTGTGATAGGTGTTTTGATCTTTGACCGAATCTGGAGAAGAGGATACGCTGCCAAGAATATTAGCAGTAAAAAACTTGATGTTGAGGTGAGAAGGCATCAAATGCATGGATGCACAAATACGATCATCAAATAGCTTATATAAATCTAACCACTTGAATTCAGTGTGTTTTAATGCCCCATAATATAAGTTGTATCCATCAATATAGATATTTATTCGCATTTTTTACATCCGTAAGATCGAAAAAACCGCCCTAAGGCGGCTTTTTCGCCCTATGAAAATATCAACCTAATGATATCAACTAAGGGCCAGTCGTTGAATATATTATACCTAATTTATGCCCTTGATTACAAGGATGTATATCATGCACAATATGCTCATATTTTTCCCTCCTATTTCAATATAAGACCGAGAGCCCTCTTTTTTAAGACAGCCTAGTGACCTCATAATAGCTCAAAATGAGCCAGTTTTACCCTACTGGGAATGGGCAAGAAAACAACTGATGCTCTATAAACTTTGATTGGTAAGAGATATAGGAATTTCCGCTAAAAACACCCCTACCCTCTAAAATGTCTATTTTTTTTAATATATATATATTTTAATTTGCTGTATCATTTAAGTTTTTTATTAATTAGATAATTACGATGCAACCATGAAAAAAATTCACTTTTTAATCTTTTTATTTAGTTCAATTATTTCAGGCAATACATTCTCAGAAAATGCATCCTACAATTCAAGCACTCAAACCGTTCATATACCCACGGTTGAAATGGATGGAGATAGCACACTAAAAGATGTTTATCTAAAGCTGCGAGAAGACGGTTTGCTGGAAATAGTAACATTTGATAGTGTTTCACCATCCACTACGGACGATTCATTTATTATTCTTTCATACGGATTTGAAACGGATGATCTACACATCAATAATGATGGCCAGTTGATTCAAATAGTCGGAATTAGTGCGTATTCAATTGGCTGGTCTCTGAACGGTCAAGAATTCACCTTTAATCCAACGCCCGAGAACTTCCCTGATCCGCTATATGGAATCAGAGGTACCTACGCAATAATAGTCGATGGAAAAATCGCCCATGCCAATATTTTAGGTAATCCGGGCAATGTCATGTTCACCGTACAAAATGGCTCGATAACGAATGGTGATATATTAGTTACCGATACCAAAAAACAAATTATCATCACCGGAGGGGACGGGTTACATAAGGCAGACTCAAGTACCTATGTTTTTAGACAAGCCCCATCGTTTTTACCTGAGCTATCATATGGTGAAAAAGGAGCGTTCTACTCATTGTCACCTGATGGTGAAATTGCATACGCTGATTATTTGGATTAAGAAATCAATGGTTAACTTATCCACAAAAGCTGTGGATAAGTCGATTGATATATGAAAAAGACAAACCTAAAAAGCATACAAGACAACACTTTCGTTTAATTTGAGCAAAAAACAACCACGACTATGTTGTACTCTTTATAATTCCATTAGCATTTTATTTAGTATTGATTTTTTTGTTAAAAATTGGTAGGCTTATGTGAAAGCTGTTCGTGAGCCTGTAATAACAGCACTTAATGGCTCTACCTCAATAGTCATTCACTCTTAGTGAAGTACCAGCAATAATTCAGGCTGATCTTCTTCACAAAATTTACTAAAATTTAAATATAATCCGTAATCATTTAAATGTTATAGCTTAATATTCATTCAGTATGTGTATTAACCTATGATTTTTACAGTGGCAACTTCTGTGTAGTTGCAAAAATGTGGTGTCGTGAACTATTAAATACACCAGTGGCTTAGGCCTTTAGTTCAATTTTACTTACCCTAATGGGAGATATTCTCCCATTAGGAAGATTGTCTCCTTGCCGGTACTAATAAGCAAAGGAGATGACATGAACGGTAAACAGTTCTTTAGCCTGTCTTTAAACAAAACCCAGAAAAAATCTCTGGCCAGTCTGTTTAAAGATATTGGAAAGACTCTTATAATAGGGTTGATGGTTAATATCTTCGTACAAATAAAAGTTATTCCTCTAGTAAACTTAATTATTACGTTTGCTGTTGGAGTGGTCTTATATTTGACGGGGATGCTTTTAGAGGGTCCAGAAGATGATGGATGAATATTCGGTTATCATGATTCTTTTTATGGTCGCAGTAATTTTACTGGCAAAGGCTATTAAAAACGGTGACGAAAATAAACATAAACAATAATTAATATCGCTAACTAAAATTTATTGTTAGCTTTTTCCCATACGGGGTGTACATATCCCGGTGGGTACGTGTGCATCCCTTTTTTATTTTAGGAGATGTATCATGAATACTAATCAAAACGAAGTTCAATTCTTTGATCTACACGCAACCGGTATTGGTTATCTAAATCGGTTTCGCAAAGTAACACCCAATCAGGGACAGCCTTATTATTGTGTAACGGTTGCGCTCTTGAGAGGTAATCGAGATTCACCGCAATACACTTACGTTGACTGCAATATTGTAAGTGATGATGCCTTGAATTTATTACTAAACCTACTCGATCCTAAAGATGACAATGCTAAATATTTAGCCCAGGTCAGAATTGGCGATCTCTATGCCGAACCTTTTATTTACCAATCCGGTAATAAGGAAGGGCAACCAGGTGTTTCCATGAAGGGTAGATTACTCAAGATTTTTTCATTACGAAAGAATGGAGACACAATCTATCAACAACAGAAAACGCCTTCAGTCGTTAAAGTTCCAGTTAGTGCTCCTGATTTTCTAACCAGAAAAGCTGATTTAGAAAGTCGGGGTTATGTTTGGAATGAGGCTCAGCAACAATTTGAGCGACAAGCCGCTTAATAGCCTATTCACAATTGTTACAGCGTCTAAACAGACGCTGTAATGTCAACCTCAAGCACTCCTCGCAGAGTAAGTTGATGTTACACGATCAGCTTATTCCGTCAGGACTGCTTGACGTCCTTCAAATTCACTGCGCTCAGTCAGACATACTGAGATCCTTTTGTGCGGTCGCATCAGTTTAAATCCGTGCACGGATATCCGGTTGGTTGCTCTATGGTACTACCTTACCAACCCAAAAATGGTTTCATTTTTGTATAGAGTGTTTTTTTATTACGGGCATCACTCAGAATTAACATTCATGATCCCTTACATCTACCTACAATTAACTATTTACCTGGTCGTTAATGGTTCACTTCGCTGAGCCATTAACTCTTAATATTTTTAACTTGATAGAAGCCTTCTGTTTGATTATCCAAACAAAAGTCTTTTACGGACTCAAATTGTTTTTACTGTGGCAACTTCAGATTAGTTGCAACTAAAGAACGTCGTGAGCGATGAAACACGTTCGGGGTAATTCTACCTCTTTGCTCGAACGGTCGTGCTTTACGACATGATAATGATTTTCTAAAAGGTATTAGAAAAATGAAAAATTTAATGAATAAACTTATGATGGTGATTTTTGTAGTTTCAGCTTGTCTTTCTCAAGCGGCATCGGCTCAATCAGTATCACATGATTTAAACTCAATTAATTTTGATCAAAACCGTCATATCACTATGACAAACACTACGATGGCGCTCAGCTCTGCGGAACGCCAAGCAATTATCGCTGAAATCAAAAAAAGTACTGTTGCCTCCTCACAACTTTTTGCGGGATTAGCCAGATAATTTAAACGTACAGTCAACCCACATAGGGGTATTATTCCCCTGTGGACTAATGCCTCTTTGCACCGATTATATTTCACCGGAGGTATTATGAACTCTCATATTCATAAGATTATGGAAACTATTGCGCGATATCATGTGGGTCTACTACCCAGTGATATCGTGGTATCTGAAGCATCGTCAAGATTAGAGTCTCGACTCCAAAAGTTTGGCGATATTTTATCTGCCCCAAAAACAGTCGGAGAGTTTCTAAAGTTGAAGCTCAGCGAACGAAAAAATGAGCATTTCGCCGTCCTGTTTTTAAATACGAAACATGAATTGATCTGTTACGAAGAACTGTTCAACGGAACCGTAGATGGAGCTACTGTTTTAATGCGCCCACTGGTACAAAGGGCATTAAAACATAACGCCGCTGCGATTGTGATTGCACATAATCATCCATCACACAGTACCGTGCCATCTGGGGCTGATAAAGCGATCACCGAACGAATAGTAGGGGTACTAGAGCAACTGGACGTACGTGTTTTGGATCATTTTATCGTTGCCGGAGATAAGTGTCTTTCATTTGCCGAAGAAGGACTTTTATAACCGTAATTCATTTTCAACTAGCTTAAGCACCCTATTAGGGTGCTTATCAAATCCAATGATTCGATAAGCATCTTTTTTCAGTTCGTCACAACTTTAAAGTGGCAAATTACCTGGACTTGTAACACGAAATAACAGGGGCTCGATAGAGTTTGTTACGAAATTTAATTTTTAATCCCGGTGGGAGATGTTTATCCTACCGGATACTCGTCTCCTGCAAATCTAAAACTATAAGGAGATGTGTAATGATTGTGTTACCTGGAACATTACGAACTAAAGTGATTAACGGCAGAAATGGCGACTTTATTGTAGGGACTTTAATTACTCAGATCGGTGAATTTGCCATTAAAGATCCTATACTTGAGCAATATCCGGAAGGAGAGTTTCAAGGTCGGTTTGGAATTGCAAAAATCTACCCTAGTTCCTATGCCTGGGCAGGTGGAATTAAAGTGGAAGTCAGAGCTATTTTAGAATCTATAGATATCGATATGGTCGAAGAGAAAGAAATAGCGAACGAACCCGAGCCTGATCCCATAGATGATGAAGCTCAGCAAGAACCGGCGACTACGCCTGATGACAAACCTTCCGGTGATGCTTCGGATACTAAAGAAGCGAAAGATGATAAAACCCTTGATCTTTCAATCTTGGGCGATATCGAACTCACCGATCAAGTCAAACTTGATCCTACCGTAGATCGACTAACTTTCCGTGAACAATGTCTTTTACTTGGCAAATTAGGTTACGAGTTCGACGCCACTAAACAGGTGTGGAATCGTCAATAATTGCGTTATTACGTTCAATCAAGCACGGCTTTATTCAGCCGTGCGTTTTTTATTTTATGAGGTTTTATTATGGCTTTAATGTTTTCGCGTTTAGCGCACAATTTTATTAAAAACGGCTACTATCCCACCGATGAACAAACCCTCAGTGGTATTTTAAGTCGCTTAAAACCGGCCGAAAAAAGTGCAATACGGCTTATTGATCCGTGCTGCGGAGAAGGAACTGCCCTGGCAGAGATTCAACATCATCTTGGCAAAGAAGAGCATGTAGTAACCGATAGTTACGGTATCGAAATCGACAAGGAACGTGCCTGGCACGCCAAGTCCATTTTAGACCAGGTAATACATGGCGATCTGAATGATTGTTGGGTTGGCACTCGGCAATTTTCGTTACTGTTTTTTAATCCCCCATACGGCAACCTGGTTGCTGACTCGACGGGTTACAATCAGTCACAACAAGGTAAAGCCCGATTAGAAAAATCATTCTATCAACTCACCAAGCATTACTTACAGTTTGGTGGAATCGGGATCATTATTATCCCGCATTATGTACTGGATAAACCGTTTAGTCATTGGATCGCTCGACATTACCAAAATGTTCAAATTTATCGGGCTGCTGAAGAGCGTTTTAAACAAGTGGTGATTATGGGGCAGCGTTGTCATGCAACAAACGCCGATAAGAAACTGCAACAACAGCTTGAGGCCGTTGGAAGTGGTGATTTAGTTCCTGACATTATTACCACCAATACTAATCAAGATGAGCAGCTTGTTTTCACAGTGCCCGCTACGATTAACTCAAAAGTTAAATTCATGCGGGTCAATATTGAGCCCGAACAATTGGCTGATGAAATTAATCGTCAACCGGTGTTGTGGTCCAATTTTAATCATCTGTTTTTAAATGGTGAGCAGCAAAAACGTCAACCACTGCGTCGTTTAAGTGAATGGCACATGGCATTAATGTTAGCAGCCGGTCACGTTAATGGAATTGTCACTGGTAACGATGGGAAAATTCTACTCATTAAAGGCGATACGCATAAATCTAAAAAGGTTAGTATCTCCAAAATTGAGAGTGATGATGAAATACTTGAAACACGAACCGCGACCGATACGTTTGTACCGGTCATTCGAGGGATAAATTTTACACCCGGAGAAAGTTACGGCCAGGTTGTAAAAATATCTTAATTTTGTCAATAAGTTTGCCGGGTATTACCCGGCAAATGCACTATCTTCTAGTAGCTAATAGTTGCTTAAATAACACTACTTTTGTTGATTTTATTTATTGGTAAAGGTGACTGACATCATCCCCACTCCAAAAATCATAAGCACTGTAAAAAGAAAGCTTTGTAACCTCAAAAGTTAAAGGGTTGGTTCCAATCTCTTTAAAAGAAATGTCATAAATCAGCACATGGTCGGTCCGGTTCACAAATCTTACAGAGTTAATGAACAATTTTTTTTCAGGATCGTCTTCACCCAGATCATAAGTTCCTGACTCACCATAAGTTTTGGCGATGTCATAAACTTTGAATAAACGAAATGTCATTGGGTTATTCGAGGTTAGTTTCAATTCAACTGTATACTTTTGTGATTGACTAAAAACTTCTGAAGAATTAACAACTAACATCTTGGGTACTATCAACGTTCCATCTGTCCTGAAAGCAATTAATTCTCCTTCATAAGATTCCATACAAGCTTGCTGATAATAAGTTTTCAGCTCAACAACAACACGACATTCATCTAGGGCTGTAAATATGTTGCCATTACCCAGTTTTATTTGATTTCCTTCCTGGATATAAGTGTTTTTTTCAAGCACATCGATTGAATGAGTACCACTGGCATCATTGTATGTAGTTTTCCTCTTTTCATAGCTACCATTTGAAAAGTAGTATCCAACTTTATTTTCAAAGTTCATATCTTCATAGTAGCCATCCCTAATGCCACCCCATGCGGAATAACTAACCAGTAGAATTAGCCAAAAAACAAATTTCATTAAAAGTTTTCATCCCATAATTTTAGTGATATAGAATATTCCTAAACACTCTCTTTGCAATTCCATCTAATACTGTTACTTTTCGAGCTTAAGGTTCTAGGTTCATCTGTTATATTGTGGCTTTGTTTAATACGCTCTTTCATCACCAACAACAATGCTATTTTTTTGGTGTTTTAGTGATGGTTCATTTACCTTTTCACATTTGGTTATTTCAGGTTTCACCTGCTCTTGGTGCTCAATAACAGTTTTACTACTGATACTGTTAATTGTGAAAGCATAGGTACTCATATTGGTAATACCCAATGCTACAATAAAAACTAAAATACTTTTCCAATTCACTTTTCTTATCTCCTTTACATGATAGTTTAATTAGTAGTCCACACTTCTTTTTAAGTTTTAATGCCCTGCTGTTTTTTTATATACTTGGCCTAAATAAAAAACAAAGATTGGTTTTATTTTACAATAATATTACTTATACATTGATTAGTTAAAGTGTACTATTAATCATATTCTTTATCAAAACAGGTAAAAGTAGATACTTTTCTACCCGGTCCTATGAGGACTATCACCCAAATGTTTAATAACATCCAAAGTTGGTTATTTTGGTGAGCTATGAGGTCTTCCCAACAAAAAAGGTAATCGTCGGCTATACAATTATTCATTGAGCTATAAAAAGTAAATTCATACCATTATAAAAAAATTATTCCAATCCCATTCCGAGAAACAGGATAAAACGATGAAATATCTACTAATAGCCGTTATGACTATAGGCTTAGCATCTCACGCGAGCGCTTCAGAGGTTCTAAATGGTTTTTATATGGCTTTGGATTCTGCTAATAAAACTATTCATTATTTTTCTGATGGCACCTATAAAAATCAGGCTATTAAATACGAAAACAATGAATTTGGACTCGAAGTACATAGTGAATCCACTTACTCACAAAATGAAAACACTATAAATTTGGAAAACGGTGATCAGATAACTTATATTGATGAGTGTCGTATTGAAGTTGGGGATACCCTATTTTATCGACAGGCTTGCATGGTTTTATACTTGGGAGAAGTGAATAGTTATCGACCAGATCAGACACTCTTCATTGCCGCCCTATCGGTTCGTGATTCTTCAAAACCGTTGAATTTACCCACTACTCATGCTGTAGAACTGAAACTAACATCATCCAACCCGATGATATTCACTCTAACTTCATCCCAAGAAACAACACAGCCTAACATTACAGGCACTTATGATCTGGCTAATGTCGATATTAGTACAAACAAACTCACGATTAGCTCCGTTACGTTCGTGAACAACAAAAATCACGTCTTCGATTATCACGTAACGTTAAAGCAAATTTCATCCAATCCCTTAATGTTCGAAGCAACAGAAGTTAACCTATTTGCAGCGTATGATTTCTGGACGGGGCAAGATGTTAGTGAGCTATACCAGTGAGAATCTGGATTCAAGTTTCCAGACAGTTTTAAACCGATATTAATTTTAATCGGTTTTGAGCATATTGGTAGGCTTTTTTATAGGGTATTTTCTTTTTAATAACGGTCACTAAGGCACCACTAACAATTTCTTCAGCTTTCGTTAGTCGGCTTAACTGACAGGAATCCATGTTTTCTTTCTTTGTCCCATTTGCAAAGCCTAATGCACGATATATCATTTTAGTATAGTTGGCATAATACCAACTATACCCCTTACTTCCGCTCTTCTGAGCATATTCGGAAAATAATTGGAGCGTAGAAGTCAATAGTCGGCGTGTGTCCCGACTATCTTCAACCGCAAACAAATTTAATTGTAGCTGCTGTGGCTCCATTCAATCTCTCCTATATTCAGCCCTTAAAGGAAAAAATAATGGTAAAACATAGTCAACTCCGGAGTTGCCGGCAACGATTTTAACGGTAAAATAATTACTCTATTTTATCGTTCCCGATCATGGTGATAAAGCCTTTTCTTAAAACATTGTAATTTTGCAATTGTGACGTTAGTTCGTCCACCTGGTTTTGCAATGATTTCAGTTGAGCTAAATGTCTCGGTGCAATTTCAACAAGCTTCAAAAGCAAGCGCTTATCAGCTGTTACTCCAAAAACATCCTTAAGATCCTCCATTGTTTTCTCAATATCAGGATCATCAATTTTTATCGTTAAGTTTTTTGCCATGGTGGACCTATTAATAAATTGGAATGAATTTATTATAGGCCCATACGCCCTTAAATGTAAAGACCCATGCGCCCTTATTTTAACTTTCAGAAAACGCTTTAAGTTGCTTCTCCAGGTATTGCTTAAATTCGGCCGGGCTTTGTCGATAATAATCATACAAGGTGTCCAAATGAGCCATAACGGATAAGGTCGGCTTTCTTAACTGACTTCCGCTAGTAATCCATTTTTTATAGGTATCATATGCTTTTTCGGTTCCAATTAAGATCATACCTAATTCTTTAGGACTCAACCCAAAATCGTCTTGAGCTTCTAACAGCTTTTTTCGTGTCTGTTCTTTTGCAACTTCAGTCATATTTAGTGTAATTTGCGGATTATTCCCCGATAAAGGTTCTATTTTAACCTCAAACCCCTCCCCTACTCCAATTTCCGACATTAGATACCAATTTCAACGTCTATTGTTCACCTTGCGCCTTACTTTCAATTGTTTATAAATGGATTTCATTGAATTTAGACATGATTTTTGATAAATTAATCATATTGTGATGTATTAGTGATTTAAGTGATAGGCATCATCAACTATAGAATTTCCAGGGAATGAGTCGTAACTTTTCACCTCATACCATTTTTATTTTTTTAGGCTAAACGTTGTGAGTGGTATCAATACGTTTACTATATCGATGATATAGTTCCATTCGATTTTAATTCTAACCGTGTCCGGAAACGGCGCATATTTTCCCATCGGGGTGTTATCCCTGGTGGAAGCATCCCTGTTTTTTCCTTAAGGAGATGCTTATGAATCCTATACTCTACAAAATTCAAAATATCAGCGATCTATACGTTGATGCATTTTTAACCGATCAAATCAAACTGATTTTTCTTTCCGTTTGGGGACGTGATACCACGTTGCAGGAATTAATGGCACGGCTTTCACTACCCCGTTCTGAACAAGGCCTCGATGAGTTGCAATTAGGTCTACCGGGTGGGTCAGCAACAACCATACACATTCCCAATATCGATCAATTCGATAAAGTGACTGGCCGAACGCAGACCACACTATTCGGAGAAATGGCACATTGTTTTTTATTTGATAAGCGACTCACTCAATCCGCTTACTGTAATCAAACACTGTTGCTATATCAAAGTGAACAGCAATGTCCTGATATTTGGGCAACAACAAAAGCGGTGTCTCATTTACCACTTCGAGATCACTGGAAAAATATTGTAATGACTCATGCAGTGCAACAGCAATGGATTCAGTATCTGCAAGGTGTTGGGATTAACGCAGTTAAGTTTGATTTTGATCCGGAACAGTTGGAAATATTTATCCAGGATTCTGTTCAAAATGGAATATTAACGTTAAATATCTCAAGCAATTAGTTTTTTCAAAAGGGAGTGCTACCCGATGCATATCAATACGACAAAACGTCTTTTAATTGGTGAGCGTTTCATCATTGAAATGTTTCTTACCGATGAAGAAGTAGAAAAGCTTGGCTGGTTTCCACAATCAACCGTTGTCTTGATAGATGACGATAGTTTATCTATGGAAATTCCAAACATTTCTCAATCAAGTTTACACTAGAAGACTTCAAGCCCCTACTCTCCTTTTTTCAGTAAAAAGGAGCTGGGCATTGATTGTTTTCAATTAGGTATGAGGTTTATCTTACCTAATTGAAAATGCTCAATTTTTAAAATTTTTATGTCCACTTAGGACATCAATTAATCTGATGTGTGCTTTGCAATTCAGATCCGTTTCAACGGTAAGCATGTTTTCAAAACCGAATCGTTCATATTGAGCGTTTTAAACTTTTAACCCATCAGTGATAACACTGATTCAATCCCGAGGGGAACACTCCCCGGTCGGGCGGTGTTCCCTCTTGCATTAATAAGGAGAATACCGATGGCTACAGCCAATAATTTAGAAGAGCAACCAGAAGCATCAAATCAAGATCCTTCTGTGATAACTTTAAACGACTTTTTAACCGAGTATGGTGGTAGTCTCATGGATGCCATTCAAGCTCAAAATCCACCTATTTTTAGCGGAATTCCGGCCGAATCGCGGGAACTGTTGATGGATCGCTGTTTACGCGAACCATTCGACGCTCAACGCGATGCCATACAAGCAGCAGCACATTTATTGATTGATGAAAAAGCGCGAACGTGCGTCATCAATGGGGAAATGGGTTGTGGTAAAACGCTAATGGGTATCCTGACCGCAGCCATACTCGATGCAGAAGGTTTCAAACGTACTTTAGTCATCTCACCGCCGCATTTGGTATACAAATTCGCAAGAGAAATTAAGATAACGTTGCCAAAAGCAAAGACATGGGTGCTTAATGGCCCGGATACCTTAGCAAAATTACTTACGATTAGGGAACAGTTACAAAGTCCTGACCCAGACGTTCCGGAGTTTTTTATTATCGGTCGTGTCCGGATGCGGATGGGTTTCCATTGGGAAAAGAAAGTGATGGCTCGCAATCGTCACCAAAAAATCCCTACGGATAAAACCGATCCTAACTCTCGATCCGTATATCAAACACGAATAGTGGCAGCTTGTCCCAATTGTGGTCAGGTTATATATGATGATGATGGTAATGAAATCCCTTATCAGTCCTATTCGCCGGTATCGCAGGAAAATTGTCCTCAATGTCAGGCTCCGTTATGGTCTTTAGTTCGACCGACGCACCAGAAAAAACTTTCAATGGACGCGTTAATTAGTAAAGCGATGCAAAAACTACCGACGATTGGTCCTAAGACCGCTCAACGGTTGATTGACGCTTTCGGAGCTGAGTTATTGTCTTCGATGTTGACTGATAACCTGTATGGTTTCGTCAATTTATTAGACAACCAGGGTGAATTGGTTTTTTCTGATAACCAAGCCAGGCGTATCGAACGGACCCTCGCTAAAATTGAAATTAGTTTTGGCCAGGGCGGTTTCCAGCCGTCTGAGTTCGTCAAGCGTTATATACCCAAGGGTTACTTTAGTAACTTGATAGTGGATGAAGCGCATGAAGATAAAGCGATTTCTTCAGCACAAGGTCTGGCAATGGGCGTGATGGCAAGCCAGGTAAAAAAGATTATTTTATTAACCGGCACTCTTATGGGCGGTTATGCCGATGATCTTTTCTATCTCTTGCATCGGACCATGCCAACGATCATGTCTAAAGATGGTTATCGATATAATACTCGCGGCTCGTTACGCTCTGCTTCATTAAGCTTTATGCGTGATCACGGTGTACTTAAAGATATCTATAAAGAGTCACCCATTGAATCGCATAAAACGGCTAAAGGAAAACGAGTGTCGGTTCACACCACGAAAGGGCCGGGGTTCGGCCCTAAAGGTATTGCTCGTTACATATTGCCATATACGGTTTTCGTTAAATTGCGCGATTTGGGGGAAAATGCTTTACCGCCCTATCACGAGCATTTTATCGATGTTCCGATGACCAATGATCAAGCTTCACACTACAATCGATTAAGTTATCAATTGGAAGAGAAGCTGAAAAAAGCATTGGCTAAAGGGGATAAATCGTTATTAGGTGTGGTATTAAACGCCCTATTACGTTGGCCGGATACCTGTTTTCGGCCGGAAACGGTCAAACATCCGCGCAATCGTACTTTGTTAGCCTTTGTTCCGAGTCTTTTTGAAAATGATCAATATTCTCCTAAAGAATGGGAAATGGTTAAGCAGGTACGGGAAGCTAAAAAAAGAGGCCAACGGACTCTTATTTATACCACCTATACCGGCAAACAAGACACGGCTGATCGCCTGAAAAATTTGCTTAAATCTGCTGGGTTTAAGGCAAGCGTTTTGCGTTCATCGGTCGATACGATGAAACGAGAAGATTGGATATTTGATCAGGTTGATCGCGGTTTGGATGCATTAATTTGTAATCCCGAACTAGTAAAAACCGGATTGGATTTATTGGATTTTCCCAACATCGTGTATATGCAAACGGGTTATAACGTGTACACCTTGATGCAGTCCTCTCGTCGTTCCTGGCGGATCGGACAGCGTTGTGATGTGAACGTCACGTTTCTAGGTTATTCAGAAACGGCTCAGATCAATTGTTTGTCATTGATGGCCAAGAAAATTGCGGTCTGTCAATCCACATCGGGCGATTTGCCGGAAACAGGTTTAGATATTCTAAATCAAGACGGCGATAGCATAGAAGTGGAATTGGCTAAGCAATTAGTCGCGTAATTTCAATCGATAGTAAATAGCAGGTTTTGCCTGTTATTTACTATTTCTAATTCAGTTTTATTTTTTAAAGCGGCTCGTTTTGGGGCGCTCTGAAAAATAAAAATAGACGTTACCCACAATACTATTATTTATTGTTACCGAATCACCAAATTGCTATATATACGCAATGCGTATGTATTGCAAAAAAATGTTACCATGAACAAGGACAAACTGTGCAAATAATTACCGTAATTAACCAAAAAGGCGGTGTAGGGAAAACGACCACAAGTACCAATTTAAGCTATACACTTGCGAAAATGGGAAAACGGGTTCTCCTGGTGGACGCCGATCCACAAGCCAATAGTTCATCCATTTACATCGATACCGGGGATGAACTGGACAACACCATTCGGGAAATACTGGTCAATAAAACGACCAACGTAGTTGATTCGATATACCCGGCGATGGCCGAGGGTGCACCGATCCAAAATTTGGATATTCTGCCCAGCAATATCTATTTGGCCCGAGCAGCTGAGCAGTTAATGTTTAAGCAACGAAGAGAGCGCATTTTGGAAAAAGCGTTGAATAAGATACAAGAACAATATGATATTATTTTAATTGATTCCCAACCTTCCCTATCAGTATTAACGGTCAATACCATACAAGCAGCCAATATTATATTAGTTCCACTCAACTGTAGCGCATTCTCATTGGACGGTATTCGAGATCTGTTTGAAGTGATACAAGAAGTTAAAGAAGATCAGAGTTATCAGTATTTCTTTCTCAAAAATAATTTCGACAAACGTGAAACGGTACTAAACACTTTCGCGGATGAACAGTTATCCGATTATCAGCAGTTAATGTTTAACTCTGTTGTCCGTAAGTCAACGTATATCGGGCAAGCGCAAGTCGCACGAACGCCGGTTGAAGTGTATCAATCATCAGCACCGGTTTTACAAGATTACAAGGATTTAGCATTGGAGTTACTAGAATATGCCAACCAAGAATAAGAAAAAAAACTTATTAGCAGGAGTTCCAACGGGACAACCTGAAAAACAAACAGTAAAAAAAGTCGCAAAAAAGAAAATTATTGCCAAAGAAAAACCTCCGATTCCCAACCGAACCTTCCGTTTACCGGATGAAGTGATGGCTATTTTAAATAAAAAGACTGAAAATTTAAACCGCATAACCAACGGAACATTTTCCAATGCCAAGGTATTAGCCGCACTCATTCGCCTGGGAGACAAATTTTCTCCCGAAAAGATAAAAGAAAACATTCGTGAAAACATGTAATTGAAATGGTATCGAAATACTCAGGTAATACTTGCGTCATGCTATCGCAACACTTACGCATTGCGTTTGCATTCTATCTATTTATTTAAACGAGTGTTTTAATATTTTACTGTAGAAATGCAATTGATCTGAAAGGCTAAATAATATAGGATCAAAGCCACTTAAATTGTAAAAAATGACTGACACATTTGATATGAAGAAAAATTAACACCCAGAAAAGACAAAACCCCTGAAATCTATCCCATTCGCCAAAATGTAAAATAAATTGCAGAGGTTTAGCAGCTACCCAAAGGTAGACAAAAGTTGACCCATTGTAACTCGATTACACCCATTAGTAAAGTGTAATCGCTTGGGCGTGGCTGCTTTTTGTTTTTAAATTAAAAGACATACAATGAATTATAGCTCAGCAGCCACTTTTTTAACTGATACTAGCTCAACTCAATATCACCGTTGTTTACCGGGGCAGTTCACCGATCTGCTTGAAGATGAGACATATTGCCGGTTTCTTTGGACATCCAAAAAATTACCTAAGAAAGTCCCCAGCTGGCAAGCCATCGGCAATAGCGAAAAACAGCCCACAACAACTCTCCTGGATTTCAAATTAAAATGTTTGTCTGAAGACGTTTTCTACTCACCCAATCAATTTTTCAATTGGCGAAATTCGCGTCAGCTGGCACGTCTTAATGCGCTATGGGTTGAAATTGACACTAAAAGCCATTCGATTTTAAACAAAGAACAAGAACAAGCCATCATTGATGAAGTCTTCCAACAATTGTCAAAAAGCGCCCTCCCCCTACCGAATGCTTACGTTTTAAGTGGCTCCGGAGGAGTTCACCTTTATTGGATTTTCGAAGAAGGTGTTGAAGCCTATAAATATCGTGTTAACGCCTGGCGTGAAATGGCTAAAAAATTGTCATCAAAACTCAAGGGTGGAAAACTTTGGGACGTTGATTCTGCTGCCAGTCATGATCCGGTCAGGGTGTTACGTTTGCCCGGTTCAATACACGGCAAATCGAAACGAATAGTCCATGCCTATATCAATAAGCAACAAAAAGTTTCTTTCTATGATATGGCAGATCAATGCCATGTGGAGATAAAAAAACCTATTTATGAAAAAGGAGACCAAAAACAACCACTCGATCAAAAGCAACGAATTCAAAAAGCGAAAACTTCACGGCATACGATTGGCCAATGGTGGGCAAAAACTTATTGGCAAGTATTGAATTTTGCACGGCAACAAGGAAAAGAACGGCTCTGCTCCGGTAAAAAGCGTGATCTGATAGCTTTCATTCTTTATGTAGCACTCAGACACCTTAAAAGTGCTGAGGATGCTTTACTTGAACTTGAAAAAATTAACGATGACTTAATTGGTTTGGATACATGCGAGCTAAACGCTTATTTACAGACCGCAGTCAAAACTAAATACAAGTTCAAAAAAGACACACTGGCAAAATATATCGAAAGTTTAGGAATGGACAGTGATTATCTATACGTTCAAAAGCCTAAATTAACTCCGGAACAAATAAGACAACGACAATCAGCTGCCGGTGCCAACTCATCTACAAAACGTCGGGAACGGACGTTATTCAAGCTTCAGGGCATTCTTTCCGGAAACAACCATATAACACAAAAAAAGTTAGCCTTAATAGCAAATTGCTCATTAAGTACCGTGAAACGCTATTGGCCAGATTTGGATAGAAAGGTATCATTTGCTCCCTCTTCTATTTAATCCCCCTCTTACGCTAGTAAAAAAATAGAGAGTTTGTCGAGCGATAGCCGACGCCTTTTCGCCCCGATCTTGAGTTAGGGTATTCTCTAAAGCATCTATTCCGGCTTTAAAATTAACCCTCACTAAACAAAAATGCTCTATCTCAAGCCTTGGTATTCAAAAAAATATCGTTTCAAAAATAAAAATTTTGTCACTTTGAAAAATGATCCAAAAATCCGTTAAATAAGGTAGTATGCTGTGTATAACCCGTTAAAAAGCATTGTGGTCAAATTGTTGATTTTAGCGGAGCGTTAAGAAATCAATGATTTGTCCATAGTGGTTTAGGGTTATGCATAGAATACGCTAACTTCCCAATAGCGTTATGAAAAAATCTTATATTTGTTGTTTTTAATATTTTTTAAAATGCTATTAATTCTAAAATCTGAATCCATATGTTTGGGCCAAGTATTCTTATTGATATCCGAATGAACCTGAATGATGATTTGTTTAATTCGATTGGGTCCTCCACTGAGTTTCTTTTGCTCTAACAGTGAGAAGAGAAAATTAATCATATACTTTAGGCTGGATTTTTTAATTTTAAAAGGATCAGGTTTTGATAATAGATCTGTTAATTCTAAAAAGAGATCTTGTTGATCTATTAGTGGATCATTTTTGTCCTGCGGTTTGGTTTGTGGACAGGGATCAAATTTGTCCGTTGTCCCCTGCTCTTCTGATTTTTTGACATTGCGACGTTTCGGAGTATTTAAATAAATATCTTTGGCCAAATCGCTTGGCAGTATAAATTTAATGGACGTTATTCTATCGCGACGTTTCCCATCCAAATGATAGGTGCTGATATTTTTTTCTATCAGATTATTTTCAACTAAAGCATTTAGCCATCTATAGAGTTGCTTGATGGATACCCCAAAACGTTCAGATAACTGATCACAATGGATATTCAAATGATTTTTAGTGGAACCGGATCGATGTTGGTCTAAAAAGTCAAAAAATAGTTCAAATAAGAAGTATTTCTGAACACTGTTTAATTTAGATTTGTTAACAATCGTTCGATATATCTTCGGAAATTGAAAAAATGACTTGGTATCTATTAATTCGATTACAGCGTAATCATCTATATCACATACTGAGTTTTTCATTGTTTTACCTTTCTTAAGGGCGAACAAATACCTCATATTGATTTTACGATAAACTCAGCGTATACTATTTTTGACTGGTAGTGATTACGCCGTATAAGTAATCAATACAATATTTAAGAAGGGTTATGTGGTTGCCGCCGCATAGCCCTTTTTTATTATGTTCGCGATTAAACTTTTACATATATTCCATATCTTGGTATTTTCGATAACTTCTCGTTAGGAGTAGCTTTCTCTACATCATACATAATGTTACATTAATAGTGTATGTGTCAATATAGTCATATAAAATAACAAAAATACATCATTTAGTTGCAATCCCATAAAAATATAATATAATCAATTCTTTTCACAATTGTTTGAAAGGAATTTCAAAATGTATCTGCCACCAGTAACAAAAACAGAAATAAGAGATTTGGTGGAACGCCAAGTCCGGTTACAGCAGGAGTTAAAAAAGGTTTTTAATACTCCTGATTCAGAGAAATTACTGAGAAAAAGATATAAACCAGCTGAAGTATCTCAGTTGGTTGGCCGAAGTCGTTCACATATAATCAGAGAAGAAAAAGAAGATGGGAACGACCTATCCCCTCCCCCATTAATTTCTAAAAATAGGCGTGAAGGATACACTCAAGCACAGATAGCTAAGCTTAGAGAACATTTTAAAACAACTAAGCAGTTGGCCCCTGAAGATGAGCCTTTAATATTAAGTATTCAAAACTTTAAAGGGGGAGTAGGTAAAACAAGTATTGCTGTCCACTTAGCAATGTTTTTAGCTCTTCAGGGACATAAAACATTATTAATCGACTTGGATTCTCAAGGAAGTACTACCCATTCTCTGGGTAAAATTCCTGATTTCGATGTATCAGAAGAAGAAACACTGTATTACTTTTTCAGGGATGCCCTGGAAGGGCAAGATGTAGATTTTGGCGATTATATTAAACCTTCATACTGGATGAATCTAGATTATATCCCAGCAAATTTATCACTGTATAACAGTGAATACGAAATAGCAGGATCTGACTTAGGAGCAGAAAAATTCGCTTTACTCTATTCTGGTATAGAACAAGTTATAGATAATTATCATATTGTAATTATTGATACGCCCCCTGCTCTAGGCATGTTATCACTTAATGCTCTTTATGCAGCAACAGCATGTGTAATTCCCTGCCCTCCTCGGATGCTTGATTTTACTTCAACCATGCAGTTTTTCAAAATGCTAGATAATATTATTGGTGTACTTGGAGAAGATATAGAGTACAAATTCTTAAAAATTCTTCCATCCCGAAAAAAAGCCAGAACCCAGAAAAATGAAAACATGGATGTTATGGAAGATAATATTTTAGAGCTAGCATATCGTCATTTTGGTGAATATATGCTTGAAAATATTTTTTATGAGACTGCTGCACTAGACTGGGCCACCGGCGAAAATAAAACTTTATATGAAGTTGAATCACCTAAAGGAAGTCCACAGACACAAAGAAATGCTATAAAAAATATAAATTCCGTCTGTAAGGAAATAGAAAACTTAATTTTCAAAACCTGGTCATCACAAAATAATATATAAGGAGGTGAATCATGGGAACAAAGAACAGCATGTTTGGTCAAGTAGTTGATAAAGCTAATCAAAACAATGATGAAATTCCAGAAGAAAAATTACATGAAAATTCAACTATAAGTAGCGTAGAACCCAAGAAAAAAAGATCAAGAACCAATGTATTGAGTAAAGCTGTTAACGCAAAAAAAACAATTACAGAAGATGGATATATTGATAATTTAGACCCAAGAATTTGTCAAACATGGAAAAGACAAAGTAGGTTTTTTAATCTATTAGATGAAAAGCAATGTGATGATTTAATCTCTGATTTTAAATCTCATATTGGTCAAAAAATACCTATAGTAATTCGAGAAATTCCTAAAGATATACAAAAACAAAATCCTTCAATTAAATATGAAGTAGTAGCAGGTTCAAGAAGATTATGGTCAGCTTTATACGTTGTTAATAATTTTAATGAAGAGTTTAGATTAAAAGCTATCATAAAAGAATTAGATGATAAACAAGCTTCAATTGAATGTGAAAAAGAAAATGACCGCGAAGAATTATCAGCGTTTGAAAGAGGTATGTATTATCACAGATTGTTAAAAGAGGGCGTTTTTGAACAACAAAAACAATTATCAGATTCTTTAAATATTCCTCCAGCCACTTTAAATGAGTTACTAGAATTTGGAAGAATACATAAAAATATAGTAGATATTTTCGAAGACCCAAGAGAAATAAAAAAACTATGGGCTAAATCTTTAAATCAATTAGCTAAGAATAAAGTTGCTGAAAAAGCTATCTTGAAAAAGGTAAAAGAAATAGCTAATTCTTCTCTCGAGTATACGTCTCAAAAAATATTTACTCTACTTAAAAAAGCTGGTGTGGATGCTGTTCAAGTTCCTTCTTCTAATAAAGTTGAAGAGATAAAAAAGGAAATAAAGGACCCAAAAACTAAAAGACCAGTTGTAAATTTTGAACGTACTAAGACTAACAAGTTCAGAATAAATATCGATAACAAACATAACTTAAGTCGTGAAGAAATTATTAGTGGAATTGACAAATTTCTTAATGATTGTGGAATGGAATAGGGTAGTTGAGCACTTCAAATTCGGACTCCGAATTTACTAGAGAAAGATTGATAACATATTGATGTAAAAGAAAAAATAAGCGTTTTATTTTTTTAAAAAAAGTAATTCGCTAATGTTTCCTATATATCATAATTAGTGTAGCTAACTTTTAAATATTTAATTATTGGCTTGTATATGAGAGTTTCTAAAATTGGGTATTCGTAATATAAACCAAAGAATTAGTAAATAAATTATCTCTGAAGCAGGTGTTTAGAAAGCATACTTATTATTCGAAAAAATGTAGTTTTAGAGTTTTTTCCAGAACCTGTCTAGGTTTTAATTTGTTGATATATTTTCTGTATGCTTACATTCAGGAAAATTTGAACAACCCAAAAATTTACCATTTTTACCACCTCGCTCTAAAAGCTGTCCATCACACTTAGGGCATTTAATATTGCTACTTTCTTGCTCAGATTTTTTTTTGGGTTTTCCATTGTTATCGGGAGCAGTATATTTACATTCGGGATAACCGTGACATCCCCAAAAATGTTGCTTGTTCTGGGGTGAAAATTTACGTTCTAGCTTTTTACCACATTTAGGACATGCATAGGTGACTGTTTCGGTCTTAAGCGCTTTAAACGCTAATTTTGGAAGTTTATCAATGTTATTCTGCATGTATTGGACAAGTTGTTCCAAGAAACGCTTCTGTTGTGCCGTGAAATCAGTTTCGCTACCATTCCCTTGAGCAATTTGATCCAAAGCCTGTTCCCATTGTGCAGTGATGACTGGATCTTTGATTTGGTCAAAGAGTACGGCTTCTAAAGAACGTCCCAGTTCTGTACTTATCAAATACTTTTTCTGTCGTTTAATATATTTACGACTAACTAGAGTCTCTATGATTCTGTCTCTAGTACGAACGGTGCCTAAACCGGCCGTTTCATTTAACATTCTTTTAAGTGAAGGATCGTCAACATTCCTGCCGATATTTTCCATAGCACTGATTAATGTGGCATCGGTAAAATGTTTGGGTGGTTGTGTTTGCTTCTCTAGAATTTCAGATTTAGTACAAACGGCTGGTTCATTGATCTGGATGTAGGGTAGGGTGTTAGAATTTGCTGCTTTTTCGTTATTCTGGATAACCTCTTTCCAGCCACGGTTTATAACAGTGGTTCCTTTAGCTTCAAAAGTTTCTCCGGAAATCGTAACTTCAATTATCGTTACGTCATATTCGTAAAACGGAAAAAATTGTGCCAGGTATTGTCTTCGGACAAGATCATAAACTTTAAATTCATCTTGACTTAATTGTTGTAATTCGATGACGTGTCGGGTTGGTATAATGGCATGATGAGCGGTTTGTTTTTCGTCGTTAAATGCTCGCGAATGAATATTGGGATCAGCTTTATCTACAAATGGTTTGAGTTTCTCGTCGATGTTAAATAAGGCGTCTAATATTGCCGGTGCATCTTGGTGTTGTGATTTAGGTAAATATTCACAATCGGTTCCGGCATACGTGGTAACTTTATGGGTTTCATATAAAGCTTGAGCAATTTTGGCGGTTTTAGCTGCTGTAAAACCATACTTCTTTGATGCCAAAGCTGTTAAAGTGGATAAATTAAAAAGTAGGGGAGCGGGCTGTTTTTTGCGCTCCGTTTCAACGTGATTTATCTTGCCGGTGTGACCTTCAACTTGAATGGCTCTTACGGTTTGAATATTCGTGATATGTCCGTCGGGATCGAGTAAATCAGACTCAGGTTTCCATGTAGCTTTAAATTCACCATCATTAACCTGTAAGTTAGCGTGTAGTTCAAAAAAATCTTTTGGTTCAAACAGGGCAATTTGCAAGTCTCGTTGTACGATCAGAGAGAGGGTAGGGGATTGAACTCGACCAACGCTTAGCACGTTTTGATATCCTTGACGTTTACCCAAAGCGGTGAAAGCTCGGGTCAAATTCATACCGATTAGCCAATCGGCTCGTTGCCTTGCTAATCCGGCATGATACAAGGGAATGGTTTTATGTCCCGGTAAAATATTGTTCAATGCTTTTTTGATACTGGTGGGATCGAGTGCGGTGAGCCATAATCGTGAAAGGTTTCCTTTGTAACCCACTAATGAGAGTAATGAACGAGCGATGGTTTCACCTTCTCTATCTCCATCAGTGGCTATTACTACGTCGGAACTTTTTAAGATTAGGTCTTTAACTATTCTGAATTGTTTTTTTGCGTCAGGTTTAACCTGGAAATGCCAATGATCAGGAATAATGGGAAGGGTATCAATATCCCATACTTTCCATTTCTCATCATAATAGTCTGGACCAGCGAGTTCTAACAAATGTCCAAAGCACCAGGTCACTATCGCTGTACCACTAAAAAAACCATTCTTGCGACTGTTTGCTCCAATGACTTTGGCCAGATCCTTGGCTTGGGATGGTTTCTCACACAAATAAACTTTCATGGTAATTCTCGATGATAAATTCAGTAGGAATTATTGAGCCAGTACTGAAAACCAGCTCAATAGGGGACGTTGAAAAAAAACTAGGATGATTTTTTCGGAGTTCTCGTTACTGATTCGATACCCAAAAAATCAAGAGTGACATCTCTCGCTTCAACCACCAATTGAGATTTTGCTTCACCATCTTTTTCCCAGGAATCTAATTTCAGTTCACCTTCAACTTTTACTCGGATTCCTTTTTGATTCAATTGCGGTGCAGCGAGTTCGGCTTTCTTCCCGAACCAAGAAACATTCAACCAAAAACCGCCATTATCGACAAATCCAACACCGTTAGGTGCTGGTTTATTCCGTTCAAAAAACACACTGAATTCTAATACACAACGATCTTCACCATCATGCTTAAAGTGACTCAGTTTTGCTGCTTTTCCTAAATTACCCGTACCAATAAAATTATTCGACATAATTGTAGTCTCCAATAAATAACTAAACTTGATTTAAAAGGACATTTGGATATCAGACAAGCTAAATTAGTAAATAAGAAAAAGAGATATATGCAAGAAACAAGCAACTCGAAAGTATTGCGTTCGACATACTTTCGCTGTTCAAAGCCGGGGAAAAAAAGAAGATTTTGATTACACTGTAATCAGATTATTTACTGCTATCAGTTAATAATAGTTTTGCTCGAAGAATGCTGAGTGCGTAAATGTCCCAATTCAATTTGGCTCTGGCTAGGAGAAATTGAGGGCTATTCTTGGGGAGTTGTTGTTCTCTAAAATCTCTAATTAGACCTTCTTGAGTTAAGCGATCTTCTTCAAGCAAATCAGATATTCCCTGGCTAGAGACACCCCCCAAATGGAGGTGAGGGACATCGATTACGGTTGGGAGTTCTGAAAGTTTCGATTTATTCCAGTTCAATATTGCTAACCAGCTTTCAATATGTTCAACCCCTTGGTTGCGGCAAGCGCCACAATGGACATAAAAATGTTTGCGCTTTTGTGAGCTTATATAGCCATTGAGAAGTTCAGCTTCAGAGTGGCAAGAGCAAGGTAAAATAGAGGGATTGAGTAATTTATCAGCAAGAGATTCCATTAAAAACCATCAAAAAGACATTTCCAAGGGATGATTATGTAATAAAAACCATTAAAATAACACGAAAAAATTAAACATGTTCGTAAAAAACCGTTAAATCTTTCAATTGCAGCTTACAATGCTTCATCGTTAGATTAAGTAATAACCGATACATTTCAATCTGCTCAAATTTCTCCCTCACATGAGTACTAAGACTGGAAAGATTAGGATAATCGGTCAAATAACTGAACAGCTTATTCGATTTGCTACCTGTTGCCTCGGCTTTAAGTCGCCACACCAGAGACCATGAATTTCTGGTTGAACGGCGATCAATTTTCAAATAGAGGTATAACATTGCACTGGGAAAAGTGGCCTTGAATTGCGATTCGAGAAAATACATCCAGTTTTGAAGATGGGTGAGCTCCCGCTCTAAATCAGATATTTTCAAAGCCAATACCTCCTTATCCTTTAAAAGGCCTTTTATAAAAGGGGAGTCATGATCAGAAAAGTAGTCATTGAGACTCGAAAATGTTGACGTATTAAAATCCATTGCGATCACGTTGGAACAGAAATTATTGTTTTGGTTCTATAGTTGCCCCAGGCTCATTGTCCAATGTGGCAGTGCGCTTAGCAGGCAAAGGTGGGGATATCTCAGCTCTGATAATTCCCTCCAAAATTGGTTTAGGAAGGGCAATCTTTAATTTATCAGCGGCATCGATGGCTTTGGCGTTATTGGCGGCTATATCATCACGAGTCACACCGGTTTGTTTAAAGCGTAAACTGGTCTCTAATGCATGGCGTAGATTTTTACCACTATTATTCACCACAAAATTCCAGTCTTTGCGATTCAATGCTGCTGCGTGTCTCAGCGAAAGGGCTAGGCGAACGAGATAATCAAAATTAAGTAGAACCATGGCTGCTTTATGGGTAAATTCTGGGGCAAACTTGAGGTCTAGTTCCACCGGCTCCACGGATTCTTGTACTTGAATAGTGTATCCCTTCTTTTCCAGTGATTGAATTTTCTGTTCCAACTCTTCGGTTTGTTCTTGGATGTATTGTTCCGCTTTATCCAGGATTTGTTCTATTTGGAATAAAAAATAATCGGCATAGGGATCATCATGACCAGCGGCTACCCAGATTCGATTCATAATTCCGGCAAACCGAATTAATCCTGTAATGGGTTCTTGCTTCTTAGCAACGTCACGACGGCGACCATGAAATAGTCTGTGGGCTTGTTTAGTGTGTAACCGAATGGTGACATTACCGATCATCCGACCGGGTGATTTTTGAGCCGCTATGTCAGACGTATTCAATTGGACCGTGCGGGATGAAAACATATCGGGGGTAGTCTGTTGGGCGAGGTTATGCTCTTCTTCTTCCAATAGATCGTCTATAGCGTCTGAATCAAAGTTGAGTGGATTTCCTTCTTTACCGGCCATTTTAGTTCCTCAAAATAAAAATTCAAAATTTATTGATTACAGTGTAATCAGCATTGGCACATGGATTTATTGTGAGCGTAAATATTTTTAATGGGGATGTTTGTTATTTGACTGGTTTGGTAGTATTTAACCAGTTCTTCCATCTCTTCATCCAGGCCATGCCATATTTCATCGATTAAAAGTGCATTGTCCTCGCTAGGTAAATTCGGACGACCTAATCGACCGACCATACCTAACATTCTACGTCGATTAGAAAACTCGCTTTTATCAATGCTAGTGTATTGTTCCAGTAATGAAAAAGGTGCTTCCATGGAAATTAATTCATCGATAAACGAGTCATGATCGGATTTATTGCCGATGTGTTTGATACCCAATTCAATAGCTTTCGTATTAAATTTCAAATTGATCATCAAACCACCAAATCCGGCCAGTTGTGATAGTTGATCGGCGTTCAGCTCTTTTATTGCTGCGATAGACTCCATGTCTAATCCCAGTGATTGTAGTGCGGTGTGATCTAAATCTTTCGCAACTTGAAGCGCCAATCGAAATCCAAACATATTAATTTCATTGACCAAAAAGTTTTGATTAGAATTTATGCCCATTACTGTCCTCCTGATAAATTAGTATCTGAGCCATTGGACGATAAGGGAATTAATTTATCGCCAAAAAAATGATTTGCTGTCTCTATTAAATTGCTGATGGGAACATCAAGATCTCTATTATTTACGTGTTCCTCGTAAACATGGATGATAGCTTCTTGTAAATTGTCAGAATGAGTATTTTTATCTTGTGTTGGTGTGGAGCCTGATTTAGGTGCCAGGGATTCCTTGTTCTTGTCACTGTTTCCTGAGCTTCCCGAATTATCTTCTTCAGTATCCAGTTCTGTTTTAGGGCCTCCCTCGCTATTCGTCTTTGTTGTTTGAATTACGTCATCTCCGGAAGCTTGTTGCAGAAGAGGCGTATTCTGGTTCGTTGCAGATGAAAAATTGTTGCCGGAGATAAGGAGATCAATTTCGGCACGAAAGATAAAAATATCCAGTTCATTATTCTTCTCAGCACATTGATTGCATAGTTCCAATTTAATGTGTTCTAAGTCCAGTACTGAATCGTCATTCTGACGAAGAACGGTTTGCCACACATCATCGAAATTAAATTCCGTATCAGTGGGATGTTCTTTAAAGTATTTCATAAATGAACGACGAACTTTCAGTATGCGTAAAACTTGCGGTCTTCCTATACCGTGCCATAGAGCTGTTGGGATGAGTGGGTTAAGTTCATTGGCAGCATAGAGAAAAGAGCTAAGTAACGATTGGCTAATGGTCCACCCGGTATCACTGATTGCATCGGCCAAGCTTCTCATACTCAATGTTTTATCTGGATCAATTAACTCATACATTTGTTGCGCGGCCAGTGCTTTTTCAATAAACAGCATTGAACCACGCTGATCGTTTTCAGCCATATGTCCGGCCAATGCATGAGTTTCAGATTTCCAAGGTCTGAAACGCCATTCGTGATGAAAAAAGTTGTCGGCCTTCTCTCTGTTAATTTTTGCTTCATCTGGATTGTTAGATTGCTCAGCATCATCCGCTTTTTGTGAGTATTCAAGATACAGTTCATTTAATATCTGTAAACGGGTATTCCCGCCATCCGAAATCATAAATGAATCGCCATCTTTACGGGCGGTTATTGTTGGGGAATGATCTAGTCCTCGATTGCGAATTGACTCTTTAATTTCGGCATATTTAGGATTGGGAGCTTGTCGAGGTTGATTGTCAAATGGGGCTCTGTTGCAAATATGGAGAAACAATTACAATATCGATATTTCTGAGCGAATGCCAACATGAATCTGTTCAAACATCGTCATTTTCAATATGACATTATCATCTGGGCCGTTAGATGGTACTGCAAATATGGGATTAGCTATCGAGAGCTTGAAGAAATGCTCTGTGAACGAGGTGCTAATGTTGACCATACCACAATTTATCGATGGGTTCAGCGCTATGCACCGATTATTCAGGCGCGATTGAAATGGTACTGGAAGCCTCGAACCAGCGCTAGCTGGAAAGTCGATGAAACGTATATTAAAGTTAAAGGCAAGTGGGTTTACTTGTACCGGGCTATCGATAAAAGAGGAAGCACCATTGATTTTTATTTATCCTCGACACGTAATACCGAAGCAGCCAAACGTTTTCTAGGCAAAGCATTGAAGGGACTCAAAGAATGGGAAATTCCTTTGACCATAAATACGGATAAAGCCCCGACGTATGGCGTGGCTATCAGAGAACTCAAGGCCGAGGGTAAGTGTCCTGAAACGGTTAAGCACAGGCAAGTGAAATATCTCAATAACGCCGTTGAAGCGGATCATGGCAAACTAAAACGATTGATTAATCCTGTCCGTGGGTTTCAGTCAATGAAAACAGCCTACGCGACGATTAAGGGATTTGAAGTCATGCACATGTTTAAAAAAGGGCAATTAAATCTCTGGAAATATGGGCAAGGATTGGCAGGAGAGATCCGCTTAATTACCAATTGCTTGGTTAATTACTGAGAAAAAAGAGAGGTAGTTGCTGGGAATTGGTCACACACTTTGCTGTTTGCAACAGAACCACAATAACTCTTAATTTTAGTCATTAAAAACTAAAATAGTCACTCAGTACAAAAAGCAGTCAAATATAATGATCTTTATGGAGCATGAAAATGGCTTCTTTGGATGGGAACAGTCATTTCGTTCTGTACGCTGCTGACCTAAACCGGCAGCTCAAGTTATTTTCGTAGGTATTTTGAAGAGTAGATTTTCGATCTAATTTAAGATTTCGTTCGCTAATCAATTTGTTCGGTTCTAAAGCAGCAGGCGTCCCATAGCGGAATTTGGAGAAAATCTAATATAGAACCCAATCCTAACGTTATATTAGATTTTTTGAATTCAGTTAATTTGACCACGTATTTTCTACAAACTTCCCGATAGCGACTGTTCAGAATTGGCTTGAGTGAGCAGTTCTGGTGTATAACAGCAACTAGACAATTTTTACAAACGAACGTTAGAATTTAGAAAGCAGCAATTCATAGATGATGCCATGTAAAGAATATATGGCCATCGACCCGTTGAAAGCAACAGCAAAAGCAGACATTGAGATTGTTTGTCCCAATTGGTATCGTCACTTTCATGCTATTTAAGTTAATTTATAAGAATCTAAATTTATACCAAAAAAGTCAATTTAAAATTTTGAATTTTACTCTTTGGTAATGACTTATAAGTAGCCTACCCTTAACCCTACGTTTATCATTACTCTGAAGCATGGGCCATTAATCTCAAATAATCGTTAAGTCTTTCATACTTGCTACTATTCTCACCTCTGTTCACAAATGAACAACCTTGTGTCTGACAATATAACCCTTCACTAAGAGAATTTAATACCAGGTCGGGTATATCGTAGTGTTGCATCAATGGCAAAAGCTTCACCTGACCTCTATCAATTATAGCAATGCGATTGTAGTAATAAGCATTCTCGATACCATCAAGATAGGCAAGAGCCGCATAAGTATTAGGCCCATTGCGTAACGCTGGTACATGATCAGAGATAAAAATAATAAGACTATCAGGGTCCAGACTGATCAAACTATTCGCATAATTAGCGATAGCTTCAGTACGATAGAAAAATTGGTTAGTGGTGCGACTCAGGTGATCATCTGGATAGTCAGTATGTAACTCGATAATTTCTGGACGCTTATCCAAATCAAGCATATGTGGCAAGTGACCATAGATAGTAAGTAAATAATTAAATAAAGGTTTTTCTGGATGTTCACGCAAATGATTTTCCACGTAACCCAGGTTCTGTTCAAAGAGTTCCTTATCAAATATATATTCTTCTATGCCGGGATCACCAAATTCCAAATAACTCTCCGATGCTGGTAAAAACTCTTTGGGGAAATGAATTTCACTGAACCCAGCCCCTCGATAAGCAACTGAGGCATTAAAGAAATCGGGTTTATAGGTATTACTGGCAGTACTATGATAATTCAGACTTGCCAACTGACCTGGCAGGCAGTGAGCCGCAGAACCATTAAAGACGTCAAATTCAACACTGGAAAGATATTCTAGTGCGGGAACACCACAGAGAATTTCAAACTCGGCCTGTGCCGTCGCACCACCAAATACTGGTGATAAAGAAAGACCCAGCTTATGCCCAAACAGCTCATCAAAAGAAGGGTGCACAGGCGATTTAGAAAAATCAAGCTTACGAAACAGGCGTGGATCGAGAAAACTTTCCAGCACAATAATGTGAACATTGCGTTTATTATGCATTGGCAGCAATGCTTTCAAACGTGTGTTGATATACTGTTCATATTTAGTACGGTCACGATATGGGGCGAGTTCATCAAGAGCTTTCAACCTTAGTGCTACTTGATAGAGCATCATGGTTAAACGACCATTATTCTCTACACTCTTTGCATCAGAATACTTCACCGGCACACTACCTGAGCTTAGTATCATCTGTGCAATCCCGCTAGGAGCACTATATAAAATTAACAGGATAACCAGCAATGGTGCTGATGCGATTAAGGCATGGCGATGTGGTCTCCACATGATATGCATTGATAAAACAACAATGGGTAGCAATAAAAGAATGGCTAATGGCAAACTGTAATTTAATGGTAGTATTTCAAATAATTCCGGTAGTTCATTTAAATTAACTAGCCTAAAAACCTTCCCAAAAGCAAGATAGAAAATATCACTGACCAGATAGAACAACAGAAGTGGTAACGCTGCAAGATAACTCCGAAAGTGTGATGAACGCAATATGAAGAAGCTAAGACCATACAGATAGAGCGCTAATAGCCCTTCCAGCCAGAGTTGATGAGTATAATTGGCAACAAATCCACCAAGGTATTCAGCCATCCATAAATAGCCTGTGAGGAGCAAAAACAGCAAAATAGTCCGTACCAGTGCCCGTTTTAAGAACGACTTTGGTTGGATTAACTGAAGCAAATGATGATACATAATTTCTGATTAATTTCTCAGGCATCGTAACTTCGCGATACCAGTAATTCTACGTTAATTAAAATGATAGCGATTGTATTTTGAGTACTACCCTTTTATAACACTATTATGAGTATTTATATTGTGGAAATACGGAAATCAGAATCTGTTATTGGACATCTGACTTTTTTTTGAAGTTATGCTAGGTATAAATTATACAATTTTTATCAGTTAGCCGATATATTTAAGTAGATTTTACTAAAATCCGAAAAGTCCCCTCTGGTAAACGACTAATGAATGAATGGCTATATTTTTCTTACAAAAAACCCAATAATTATCGCTTTCAGGTGGTTTGAGAAATCCTATTTGACTCGAACAGCTGATAAACCACATTATTTCCACAACAAACCAAATTTCTGCTTTGTTTGAACTGCAGACATTTCGATGACAATACATTCTTTTCATGACATTATCTTTGAGTAGCTGGTTACAGAATGTTTAAAAATCAATCCTATTTGGCTCTAACAGGCGTTTCACGCCCATATTGAAAAACTGATCCTGCTGCTTTTTCAAAAATCACAAGCAATTGACCTAAGATCACACCAGGAAGAGCTGATTATGAAAGATATGACCTTTAGCCGCTATTGGGCTTTGAATGTTGGCTCACGTCGAAAATAAAAAAACGGCTATTCAAAATAGCAGAATATTTTTTAAATTTTTAAAAAGGTTACTTCTGCCTCGTAAAAAAGCAGCCGTAGAGGAATAATGCCCAAATTGGCGTTTCTGACTTTATTGCTATTCGTTTCAAATGAGAATGATTCAGGAAACTCCAGAAAGAGGCCATTCAAAAGTAATTAAAAATATGTTTTTTGAAATTTTTTTTAGGGTAAATATCGTTAACTTTAATGAACTCGCATAGCAAATGGTTTTATCTTAAGTTGTTCATTTTTCATTAACGTTCAGGATCAACTTTGTTTAATACGATTGAAAGTGTCTTTTGGATATTCATTAAATAGAGCTCTATATTCCTGTGCCAGGCGTCCCATATGAGAAATACCACATAATTTAGCCAGTTCAACAATTGTTTTATTCTTATTTTCGTGATCTTGAAGTATGTAGTTTAACTGATTTAACTTGGTGATTTTGATATATTGCTGCAGTGTTAAACCAAATGCTTCCTTAAAAGTATAATTAACAGTCCGATGACTACAATTAAGTTCATTGATGATTTGATTTACTTTAATTGGTACATTTGAATATTCAGCCAGGTATTCTTGAGCTTGCTTTATAATATTTGCTTTGGTTGGTATTGAAATTTTTTGTGCACGCAAATTTAATGCTTCATCAGAGAAAATAATTTCCCTGATAATATCAATAAGTCTGTCTTCAACATCTTCTCCAATTATTTCATCCTTATTCACAATTAATTGTCTCATGATTGTTAATAAAGCATTAAATTCACTAGGAATGGAACGCATTCTGAAATATTGATTGCATGGTATATCAATACCATTTTCTTCTAATATATGGCGATGAATATTAAAAGAAATCCACTGTGTATGAGGTGGGATGAGATAATGTAATTCTGCGTTTTCAGGTAAAATTAAAAGGTCGCCTTTTTTAAATGAATGACCTAATAAAAATCCCGATGCAATATCATCTAGAATAAACCCAAACGTAAGCATAGTCATCGGTAAAGAACCTTTGACTAATATCGTTTGATTATAAAAGCCTGTACTCACAAATGAATTAGGCAACTCAATTTGAAGATTTTTACCTGAAAATGCGCCTCCAGATATTTGTATGTGTTCAAAGTCAGAATTTTTAACCGTTTCTTGGAGCTGCTCTATGCTAAAAACACTATATTGAACGTCTTTAATAATTATTGATTTCATATGAGTTCAAAATGTTTGCGAATTTTGGATATTCATGAGATATATATTATGAATGCTTTTATAATAATTTAACAACAATATATTAAATACTATCCCTAATATTAAGTTTTTCAATATCAATGCAATATAACGGTTTTAATTAATAACCGTGAAACAAATAGCTTGTTGAAACTTAAGATATGATAAGGACAAAAGATGAACCTCTTAAAAAAAATCATCAGTACGACCGCATTACTCGGATTGAGTCAGCTGGTACTGGCGGAGTTAATTATCTTTCCCGCTCAGGGACAGAGTACTGAAAAAATGGAAAAGGATAAATTTGAATGTTATGGCTGGGCTAAAGGACAGACAGGTTTTGATCCAATGGCTTTACCCACCACATCAACTCCAGCACCTTCTCAGGAACAAAAATCAGGTGGAGCGGTTCGTGGAGCACTCGGTGGTGCGGCTTTAGGGGCTATTTTAGGTGACAGCTCATCTGCGGCCAAACGTGGTGCAGCAGCAGGTGGCCTGATTGGTGGTGTCAGACAGGCGAATCAGAATAATCAGGCTCAACAAAGGACAGAACAATGGAAACAGCAGGAAGCGAGCAAGTATGCAAATAATCGCAACGACTATAACCGTGCCTACTCAGCTTGTCTGGAAGGTAAAGGTTATACTGTCAAATAGGTACGTTTTATAAAAATCATCATATTTAGTTAACGTAATAATCAAGGATTTTAAAATGAAAATAAAACAGCCACTCAAGTGGATTATGACTGGATTAGTATTGGTAGGTTTAAACAATAGCGTTATTGCAGGTGCAGGTCAGCATTTTCATGATAAAGGGAAAATGCCATCCAAATTCACTATTGAAGCACAAAATCATCAGAGGAAAATTTTACCCCTGACGGACAAAAGAGACTTTGAAGAAGCGAAAAAAGGCTTTATTGCTGAGCCGGACTATCGAGAAATTAAGGCTGAGGCTGGTCACGTGGCCTGGGATATTGGCAGTTATGACTGGTTATTGGAAGAAGGTAAGGATTTTGACAGTATTCATCCTTCATTACAACGTCAAGCTATCTTAAATATGCATTATGGCCTGTATGAAGTGATTCCGGGTATTTATCAGATCCGTGGTTATGACCTGGCCAATATTACCTTTATTAAAAGTGATACAGGCTGGATTATTTTTGATCCTTTGACGGCTAAAGAAACAGCTGAAGCTGCATTAAAGTTTATTAATGAAAAGCTGGGCGAACGTCCGGTGGTGGCTGTTGTCTACTCACATTCCCATGCCGACCATTTTGGTGGCGTCCGCGGTGTTGTCAATGAAGCAGATGTTCAAAGTGGTAAGGTTAAAGTCATTGCACCAGTAGGATTTATGGATCATGCCGTTTCTGAGAATGTTTATGCTGGTAATGCCATGAATCGACGTTTATTTTTCCAATATGGTGTGCTGTTACCCAAGAGTCCTTTTGGTCATGTGGACCAGTCGATTGGTAAAAATGTGGCAGCCGGTAATACTGGTCTTATACCGCCAAACATTGTTATTGAAAAAGACATTGAAGAACTCACCGTCGATGGGGTTAAGATGGTCTTTCAGAATACTCCTGGGACTGAAGCACCAGCTGAAATGAATACCTATTTCCCAGATATGAAAGCTTTTTGGGCTGCGGAAAATATTACCGGTACGATTCATAACATTTATACCTTACGTGGTGCTTTAGTTCGTGATGCTCTGGAGTGGTCAAAACAAATCAATAATGCATTGTATCTGTTTGGACAGGAAGCAGAAGTCATGTTTGCCTCTCATAGTTGGCCTCGATGGGGAAATGATCGAGTACAAGAAGTGATGCGTGCTCAACGAGATACCTATGCCAACTTGAATAATGGTGTTCTGCATCTTGCTAATCAGGGTGTGACAATCAATCAGGTTCATAATGTCTATGAGGTTCCACAATCATTACAGCAACAATGGTCAGCCCGTAGTTATCATGGCAGTGTTGAACATAATAGTCGTGCTGTGATCAATCGTTACCTGGGCTATTGGGATGCCAACCCTACTACATTAATCCCACTTTCTCCTGAAGACTCTGCGCCACTTTATGTGGAAATGATGGGGGGTGCCAAGCCTATTATGAAAAAAGGCAAAGCGCTGTACGAACAGGGCAAATACCGCCATGCTCAGGAAATAGTTAACAAACTGGTCTATGCAGAGCCCCAGAATCAGGGGGCCAAAGACTTGTTAGCTGATATTTTCGAGCAGATTGGTTATCAACAGGAAAGTCCAAGTGTCCGTAACAGCTTCCTGGGAGCTGCTTATGAGCTACGTTCTGGTATTCCTGGTGGTGCATCGCCAAAAACTGCTGGACCCGATATGATACAGGCTATGGATACCGAACTGTTTCTGGATTTCCTGGGTATTCGTCTGGACAGTAAAAAAGCGGAAGGTAAATCATTTAAAATTAATCTGAATACACCTGATAATAATGAAAAATTTGTTATTGAATTAAGCAATGCTACCTTAACCAACATTAAAGGTTTTCAGGCAAATAATGCTGATTTAACCATTACCATTAATCGTTCTGATCTGGAAAAGACCATGATGGGTGCGGTTAAGTTTGATGAGCAGATTAAATCCGGTAAAGCCAAATTAAAAGGTAATGCTGGTGTATTAGAAGAGCTCAAACAAATGATGGTACATTTTGATGTCGGTTTTGAGATGATGCCTGGCACTGGAGCGAAAGATCTAACACCAGAGCAGAATGATTTCGAACAGGAAGAGCTTGGCAATACAGCTGGCGGTTAAATACTCTTCATTTGCCTCCTCAGAACAAGATTGTATGTAAATGTAATCTTGTTCTGAACCCATCCTAAATCCCTTAATTATTTTTATTTCTTCTGCATATTATGGATTTTTTCATAAAACTATTTATAAGTGTGATTGTTAGTCTGTTGTTACTCAGTATCAACGTAAGTTTCGCAGGAGGTAATGATCTGGATAATAATGGTGTCGTGGATGATGGCGAGCTTGCACGTGCCACCCAAAATCCAGTGGCCAGCATGATCAGTTTACCCTTTCAAAATAACACCAATTTTAAATTTGGACCGGAAGAGAAGACACAAAACATTCTTAATATTCAGCCTGTCATACCAGTCTCTCTAAATGATGATTGGAATTTAATTACCCGGACTATCATGCCGCTTATTTCACAACCTGAAACCTATCCTGGAAGTAGCAGAACCAATGGTATCGGTGATACAACATTCACCGCATTTTTCTCACCTAAAGACAGTGGTATACTCATTTGGGGGCTTGGTCCGGTTGTTTTACTACCTACGGCAACCAATGATGATTTAGGTAATGACAAATGGGGACTTGGTCCATCAGCGGTATTTTTGACCATGCAAGGTCCCTGGGTTGTGGGTTCACTGTTAAGTCAGGTGTGGGATGTGGGTGGTAGTGGTGATCAGGATGTGGATTTATTCACCTGGCAACCTTTTGTGAATTATAACCTGGATAATGGTGTCTATCTGACCAGTGCTCCGATTATTACTGCTAACTGGGAAGCAGAGAGTGGTGATAAATGGACTGTGCCATTAGGTGGCGGTATAGGCAAAATATTCAGAATTGGAGAACAACCTGTGAATTTGCAAGCCGCCGCATATTATAACGTCGAAACGCCTGATAATGGTGCTGACTGGCAATTACGAGTTCAGCTACAGTTTTTATTTCCTCAATGATTACATTTTATTTAATGCTTATGAAAAAATTAATAGTTTTGTTTTTCTTATCTTTATTGATGGTTTCTCACGCCTGGTCAGGCGGTCTCTGGCTCTATGAAGTGGCGCATTCTGAAGTCGGTACAGCCTCTGCGGGTAGTGCTGCCATTGCCGAGCGAGCATCCACTGCCGGAACGAATCCAGCAGGAATGACACGCCTGACACGTTCGGAGTTAATGGTGGGTTTTCAACCCATGTATCTGGATTCAAAATTTGATATTAGTTCTGCAACCTATGGTACGGATGATGGCGGGCAAAATGGTGGTTTTATTCCGTCAGCGTCACTGTTTTACGTACATGATTATTCATCAGACGTAAAACTAGGCATTGCACTGGGTTCGTATAAAGGTCTGGGGCTGGATTATGGTGATAACTGGGCCGGTCGATATTTTGTTACTGAAGGTGAATTGTTAACCTTCGCGATTAACCCTTCGATTGCTTTTAAAGCAACTGACCAATTATCTATTGGTATTGGTTTTGATGTACTTTACAGTACCTTAGATCAAACCATGGCATTTAATAACAATCCATTTGGTATTGGTAACACAGCAGATGGAAAAATAGAAATTGAAGATAGTGATATAGGTTATGGTTTTAATGTTGGCCTACTTTATGAATTTTCCGAGAGTACTCGTTTTGGTGTTCATTATCGGTCTGAAATTGATATGGAATTTGAAGATGCACTCACTTTAAAAGGTGTCTTACCTATTTTACCAGGATTAACTTCAAACACTGAGGCTGATATTGAGATGACTTCGCCACAATCTTTGATGTTCAGTGCTTACCATGATCTTAACTCCAAATGGGCATTGGTTGGAAATGTTGGCTGGCAGGACTGGTCTGAATTTGGTAAAACTGAATTCACATTGAATAATTTAAATCAGAACATTAAAACTGATCGTAATTTTGATGATACCTACCATATGGCTTTGGGTTTTCGATATCAGTATTCGGATGAATGGTTACTAATGGCTGGAGTGGCTTATGATACATCACCGGTTAGTAAATCCGATCGGACATTGGATATGCCTCTTGATCGCCAGATTCGTTATGGTCTTGGTACTGAGTACCATATAAGTCAGGATGTCACTATTATGGCTGGTTATGAGTTGGTTGATGTGGGAGATGCTAGTATCAATCAGACTCGTGGGATTCTGGATAATGACACGATTAAAGGAGACTTTGATAGCAACTACTTACATATACTAACCATTAATGCTTCGTGGAAATTTTAAAAAAGGATCACTTATGTCAAAGACGAATTTTGGTTTTATCTATGGCTCAATTTTATTAACGCTACCATCAATGTCATTTGCAATTGATGCGATTCCTACAAAAGATGGTTTTTCGGGTTACCTTGCTATGGGTGCCGCTACTATAGGCCTAAAACCCAGAAAGCCGCAAAATGTCACACTTATTCTGTAACTCCTTTCTACATAAGGGTTTCAGCGCATGATGTCATTTCATGAACCTGTTGTTTTAACCATTTTCTAGTATTATGCGACGAACTCAATGGATTCGATTTCTTCCTTTACATCCCAAAACTCGTCATTTTCAGCTAAATCATAGAATCCATTAAGCGAAATATGTTCCCATGATACCGGTGAAATCGTTTTCAGATACCTAATATAATCATCTTTACCGTTTTGATGGCAATGCTCTTTGACTGATGACATGATCATTGCATTATAGTATACGATGCAGTTTGCCAATAAGTCAGCACAGGCATTCCAGATTTGCATCTCCTCTGGGCTGCTACCACGGAACTGATTACCTCCCAATGCTGCCAAAGCTCTTTTTAAGCCATGCAATGCTTCTCCTTGATTTAATGACGCATGAATCACATGGCGTAATTGCGTGTCATCGACATAATCCAGATAATAAAGACACTTTAACAGCCGATTGTACTCAGCTAGTGCCAATGTTATAGAGTTATTTTTTTTATAACTGCAGAGCTTTTTTACCAAAGTCGATTGCTGGACGCTTCGCATACCCAATGAAAGCATAATCTTTACAATATTATCCCACTCTTTTTTTATCAGCTTAAAATTAATACCCTTACTGAGTGACAAAATGTCTTCCTTATCAAATTTAACATTAAATTCGTCCAGAAAACGCTTCTTAAAACCTGCATAACGCGGCGTGAACTGGTAGTTGAATGTATTGAGTATAGCGTGGTTAAACTGATTAGTGCCATGGGTATCGGTTGAAATAATATTGGCTTTCAGATCGGATGTTGCATTGTAAATCATGTCAAAAAGGTGATGACTTTCATGTGCTCTGGGTGAAATCACCCGGCCATTAATGGCAAAATGTGATGAAACCAAGGTATACACAATGGCACCTTTTTTCATCCCAAAATACTTAGAGCAATAATCAACGAGTGGGTTGACATATTTTGATTCAAAGCGTTGTCCATCCGCACTGGCGTGGATGTTCTCAACATCCAGTCTGAATTCATCAAAGATGGGTAGATGTACTGCTGCACCGGTGATCTCATCAATGGCCAGGCGTAATGCTTCTTCGTAAAAGCAATCGTCTTCGGTTCTCTGCAGAAGCTTATACTGTTGGCCAGACATCGTAGAAAATTTGCGTGTTCCTTGGAACGTACCATTAGCAATCAGGCAGGCCAATAAATGTTCGATACTGGCGGTAGTTTTTTTATTTCGCGATGATTTTGGCTTTAAATGTTGCAAGAAATCAGTTTCATCATAGACTCTTCGCAGAATATGGACAACCGATTTACGATCAAATTTATTAAAAAATCGCTCAGTGGTCTGTTCGTTTTTTCCTTTTACGGCACGTGACCACATCAATAGTTCTGAATTAGGTTTACGTTTCACGTAGCTGTTTTTGCCTTCTAAAATACGCTGCCCAACTTGCTCCAGTCTCTCGTTAAGAGCCGTCTCCAGTTCACCTAAATACTCATCGGCAGGTCGATTTAGTTTCTCCAAGCCCAATTCAACAAAGTGGTGACGACGTTCTTTCCATATTTTATTGCTCACCATATAGTCATCAAAATTACGGTATTCCATGCTGTCCTTAATATACACCTCTCCATTGAGTAATCCCTGGTTTATCAGGCTGTACAGGTAGATTTCACTTCTTTTTGAAACGCACTTTTTGTGTTTTACATCCAATGGGTCATCTATTTTAAAATAAGGTTTATCTCGCTTTTTAATAAGTCGGCCATCGATAACGGAGGATTCTTTATAGGTATCGAGCTGTTTTCTGGTTGTGGCGATTTGGTTACTTAATACTGTATTACTACGACACCTCATATCAAGGACTAATAACAGAGGGCGCAGATTGGCAACAGCTTTTCTGTAATGCTTATCAATGGCTTCCCAGTGTATCGCCTGTTTATTGGGTTTTACATTGGCCAGATTCTGACGTACCAACGGTATGTTTTCCTCTGGGATCAGCTTGAATGCCCGTTCTCTGACAAGACCGAAAGACGTGTCATTATTAATTTTATTGTCTATAAATAAATCCAAAACAAACGGTACTTTTTCAATGTTCTCCAAGGCTTTAAGGATTTGTTCCTGGTTCATGTCATCCCGGCATACTTTTATCTCATCACTGAAATTTTTATAGCTGACCAAAAATGCTTGTACCAGTGAATCATTGGAAATTTGATACCTCGTCGTTACAAAACAGGTTAAATACAGCAGGGCTTTATGTTTTTTTAGCTCACTTAACCGGTTAATATTATATTTTGTGCAACGTGTGGCATAGTAACGGATATTGCCTTGGGATAATCTAAGTTTCTGAACCAGTTTGTGGGCATCAGTATATAATTCAGATAACACCTTATGACGTTTAAGCTCCTTTTTTACATCACCTGGCTTATAGGATTTCTGTAGTTTTTTCAGGTCTTTTAACCGATGATGCGACTCATCTTTATTGATCAATCGTAGAAACTCGCTCTGTGTTTTCTCTGGCAGGTGTTTTTGGAACAGTCTCGCCAGGCGGTTCTCTTCATGGCCAATAGCCCTTGATAGTAGCGTTTGGAGAGTTGAATACCTGGGTATAGCCACATTCATTGACTTTAATAAGTTAATGGCATCTTTAAATAATTGAGTTTCATCAACGTAAATAGCTGCACGCTCTGTTAAATCGGAGAGTAAGGCATTTTTAACGTTTTGATCACAACGATTATAATTCTTAAGGTCAAAAATAATGTTATAAAGTCGCCTTCGTGTTTCACGATCGATGTTTTTGTTATGTTTATTTGACTGTGGAAAATATCGTTTGGCGATATAATGATAATCTGCTTCAATAGTTTTCCAGCCATACACCAGGCAAACCTTCTTCACTTTGAAGTAACCGAGCATCAGTAAAAAATGAATTCTATTTGGAGCCTTATTAAACCGTTTCGCTATTTTTAGTTCTTCATCAGTGAACCTGAAAAAATAATCACGTTCGTCGGTCAAGAATTTAGGGACACTATAGAATTCTCGTGCTTCTGGCAACGAAAGAATCGAAAGCCGGTTACCTTGATTTTTCATCAATCCTCCAGGTAAAAATGAGGATTGTACCGTATTATTGTGGAGCAGAATGATTTATTCTGCCTTCAGAGACAGTAATATTTGAAATTACATCATGCGCTGAAACCCTTATGTAGAAAGGAGTTACAGAATAAGTGTGACATTTTGCGGCTTTCTGGGTTTAAGGCCAAAAGGGCTTTTTATGCCGATCTGATTGGCAAGATAAGTAATGACGGGCTTTGGTACATCGATGGGATTGGATAGAAATGTCCCCAGAAAGCGAACAGTACAAAGTTGAAGTGCAAAACCTAAACGGTTGAAACCTCTTCTTCGTTTTTGAACCAGGACTAAATCACTATCGTCTAGGTGGAAATACTGTGATAGCTGGAGTTCTGATGGACAGCCGTCATAACAGCCATAACGAGCCCGTTGTTCTTTGGTAAGAAATTGTACTGGCATTAGGCCCACGTCTAATTAGCAATAAGTTATCAAAAACCTTCGTTTTTGATAAAGAATCCAGCCCTGATAAAAATGCGGGTTTAATTGGGATTTACCATTATCAAAAACCATTCTTGAAATTGCATTCTCAATTGCTTACTATAACATGAGTTTTAAGAATATCGATCCGGAGATTGCCCCATCCGAGTTATTACCCAATATTGAAGTATTTGAAACTCTTCAGTCCCGCTGACAAGATAAATTATGAACCAACAGATAATTTCCAACGAGCAAGATTATCAATTATTTTTAGATGATGTTAAAAATGAGATCAGAAAAGCACGTGTCCAAGTTGCACGAAAAGCCAATCATGAATTGATCCGATTGTACTGGGCTCTTGGGAAAAGCATCACCGAGAAACAAGAACAACTTGGTTGGGGTAAATCAGTAGTAGAGCAACTCGCCCTCGATCTCCAAAAAACCTTTGAAAGCCGCAGTGGTTTCTCCGTACGCAACCTATGGAGCATGAGACAGTTCTACCTAGAATATCGTGATGATAAAGAACTGCAACAGCTTGTTGCAGAAATTCCTTGGGGGCAAAATTTAGCCATTATGTCGAAGGTTAAAGACAGGGATATTCGCAGTTATTACCTCAAAGCAACTTTAGAAATGGGATGGAGTCGCAATGTACTCATCCACCAAATCGAGTCACAAGCTTATGAACGACATCAGGTAGCCAACAAACAACACAATTTTCAGCAAGCGCTCCCCATACACCTGGCAGAACAGGCTGACCAGGCAATGAAGGATGTCTATATGCTAGATATGCTGGGGGTTGAGAAGCCAGTTTTGGAAGCTGAGCTGGAATCTCGTATGGTATCTAAAATCCAGGCTGTGATGTTAGAGCTCGGATATGGCTTTGCTTTTATTGGCAACCAGTATCGAATTGCCACCAATGATAAGGAATATTTTATTGACTTGTTATTCAGTAATCGCCGCCTAAATGCATTGGTTGCCATCGAGTTAAAGATGGGCAAGTTCATACCGGAATACGCCGGCAAAATGAATTTTTATCTTAATCTACTGGACGACTATGTTCGAGAACCGGGTGAAAACCCATCGATTGGGATTATCCTTTGTAAGGAGCGCAATGACTTTGAAGTGGAATATGCATTACGGGGTCTCGATAAACCAGTCGGCGTATCAGGTTATTTATTAACGCGAGAGTTACCCGAAGATTTCAAAAACAAGCTACCGGATGCTAAACAACTGGAAGATGAGATCCGCAAAGAAATGGGGGACATCATACCTTCAGAAAAACTGAATAAGGAATGAAAATGCTAGTCGGCTATGCGAGAGTCTCCACTAAAGATCAGGAACTAAACTTACAATATGAAGCACTTAAGCTGGCGAACTGTGACAAAATCTATGAAGATAAAGCCAGTGCTGCCAAAGCTTTCCGACAAGGCTTAAGTTTGGCATTAGAGGTGTTGCGTGAAGGAGATAGCTTGGTTGTTTGGAAGTTAGACCGTTTAGGTCGTAGCGTGAAAGATCTGGTGGTAATGGTTGGCGAACTTGAAAAACGAGGGGTACATTTCAAAAGTCTGACCGATAATATTGATACCTCAACACCGGGTCTAACTACAAAAGCGGTCTAAAACGCCCACTTGTTCTTCTATCCCTTTGATATAACGAAAAAATATATCAACCTTTTTTTGCCAAATACCATCTAATCGGTACAATTATCAAACAATCGATAAAGCCAATACCTACTCTCTAAGTCAACATTTATTGTCTTTGTCGAATCCTAGAAATCGTGTTTTTCATATTACACTGTAAAGAAACTTTTATTTTAGTCATGAACTTGGTCTTTTAGCTGTATAACTTTTGTTTGGCTAAGCAGGTGATATTGTTGTTCATATAAGTCAGCCTCCAGACCAATAGCAGTTATGAGCATGTCTTTAGTAATTATTTTTACCGCTTCGTCTGATTCGACATATTCTTGCTTAGGCCATATAGATAATTGCTCTGACTCTAATTGGCTAAATTTGTTATATATTGATGTTTGGCGGGAGACAACCACTTTACCTTCCAAACGCACTTTGTCCCCATCTGGTGTTACCCAACCATTTTTAGCCCGAACTTCCCAGGGATTACCTATTTCCTGCAGGATAATAATGGTTGGTGCAAAGATTTCAGTCTCTTTCTGACCAGGGTAATGTACTACTTTATCACCCATAATTTTATATTTTATTCGTCCCACTTTTCCGTAAACTTGAATATTAGTGCGCTTTAAATAACTATCTGCTAGATCGTTGGGAAGACTCTGCGGTGTTTGGTGCAAGAGATTCAAGGCTGGAGAATTCATGATTTCGTTTCCTGCAGCTGTTATAAAAACAATAATTAATAGCACGGGCATAAAATATTTATTTCGTTCGGATATCATTTTAAACGACAATTTAAGCTATCAATATTTTTGACTAAATAGGACGATATTAGTTAAAAAATACTTTTTACTACTTTAAATACATTTACCTTAAGTATATTGCTAATCAAGATATTTTAGAAATAATGAATCAATTCGAACAGTACAATAGTGAACGCTTCTGCGAAGAAAATCTTAGTTCACAGCCATATTGATTAATTTCGAACAATGGTAGAATTGTTTGTCTTGAGATCACTACAAATGAATCAGACTGTACCTTTAAATATTCAACCAAACTCAGGCGGCTTTTTTGCGCTTGACCCTGAGAATAATATTGTGCAGAAAAAGGACGTTTTCCAATATAAGTTAATGGGATAAAATCAAACTCAGGTTGCTCTTTCCACGCATCGATTATTAATTTTTCTGAACTTCTACTGGTTAAGCCCATGCTCAATGCCAAAACTATCAACAGTAAAAGAACGGGGACTCCCAGAAAAAAATGATAAATTTTTAACGATATGGGCCGCTCGGACTGGTAGTGTGCAATTAATAAAGCTAAAGCGGGTATTCCCGGTAGCACATAACTCCATAAAATATTACCCGAAAAACTAAATAACAATAGCGGCGATAACATCCAACACCATAAATAGCTGGTATGCTCAGCAGCGATTGTGTTTTGGTTATTTTCATCATGTATTGGTATTTTATTTCTGTTCTTTGCTAACCGTTTAAATACTTGATAAATAAGTACTGGCCCCCATGGAAGAGAAGCAAATACCCAAAGAAACCAGATCATTCCCCGGGGTTTATCATGAGCCTGGCCGTATAGATCACCTTGCCAGCCTGAAACGACAAAGCGTTGAAAATGCTCACCAATCAAAAAATAGTCTAGAAAACCGGGAGTAGCATTTTCTGCTAGAAGATACCAAGGCAACGCGATCAAGACAAAAAGCAATATCCCCCCTTTCCATGGCAAACAGCTCAAAAGCTTTTTCCAACGATAATCAAAGCTTAACCAAAGTGTAAGACTAATACCTACTAGAACGATTGCCACTGGACCTTTTGACAACATCCCCAAGGCCAGGCCAAGAAAAAAAAGGTAACCCCAAATCCTGCTCTTGTTATGCCAGTTCATCCAAAAAGCCATCATCGATAAGCTGACTGAAAACATTAACGCGGCATCAGTCATGACAGCTCCAGAAACAATAATAAATCCTCCTGTGCTGGCAAATACCGCTACCGTAAACCAAGCGTATGGTTTAAGTTGTATGGTCAGAATTATTTTGCCTTTGTATACTAAAAGCCAAATCAAAGCTAAATTTCCTAGGGATACTAAAAAATGTGGAAAGCGAGCTGCAAACTCATTCACGCCAAAAAATGAAAAACTACCTGCACTAAGCCAGGCAAACATGGGAGGTTTTCCCCAAAAAGGAATTTGATAATCATATAGAGGCGTTATCCAATTTCCTGTTTCAAGCATCATTCTGGCTATTTCTGCATAACGGGCCTCAGTGGTATCCATCAAGGGATAGGCAGCTAACGACACTAGCCGAATGATTAGTACCGAGACCAATAACAAAATTGAAAATTGTATCAAAGCATTCTGACTATTTTTGTACGCGGAAGTAATTTCTACTTTGGTTTCCAGAATAGGAAGCATTGCTTTATCGGCTAGTTTCATTGTTTTATATCCTGTTTACACTGTTGTCCGAGAAAATGAATGTTTTCCATGACAACAAATAGTGGACGTTGTTTTGATTCGATAAACAATCGTCCAACATATTCACCCATAACACCGATAGAAAGTAATTGGACTCCTCCCAGCAATAATACAACGGATATAAGTGAAGGGTATCCGGCTACGGGGTCTCCATAAAGCCAGGTTTTAAGAATGACGAATGAGGCTAGTAATAGGGCAGTCGTAGAGGCGATCAATCCTGCGATAGTTGCTATGCGTAATGGTTTCGTACTAAACGATGTTATGCCCTCAAACGCGAGGTGCAGTAATTTGGAATATTTCCACTTGGTGTGTCCGGCAAAACGGCGTTCACGTTCAAATTGTAGAGTTGTACGTTTAAAACCTGGCCAAGCAAATAGCCCCTTCATAAAACGAGTCCGTTCCGGTAAACGATTGACTTCATCAACAACACGACGATCCAGTAGTCGAAAATCACCCACATTTTCAGGGATATGAATGTCTGATAGATAATTAATTAACTGGTAATATAGATTGGCTGAAACACATTTAAACCAGCTTTCCCCATGCCGTGTTTTTCGTTTCATATCGACTACATCGACCCCTTTCTTCCATTCTGTGACCATTGCAGGAATGAGTTCGGGTGGATCTTGTAAATCAGCATCTAAAACAATCACTGCTTGACCTTTTGCCTGTTGTAGACCGGCACACATTGCGGCTTCTTTGCCAAAATTTCGGCTCAGTCGTAGACACCTTACCTGATGCATGGGTAGTGTTTTTTTTTCAGCTCCTAGATTGAATTTAGCATGAGGGATTAACAAGGATTGAAGACGCTCCCATGAGCTATCCTCACTACCATCGTCGACGTAAACAATTTCACATACCTGTCCTAACTGGTTTAATACCCTAACCAGACGCTGATGACATTCGACGATAACCGATTCTTCGTTGTAGTACGGTATAATAATGGAAATAAAAGGTTCTGCTTGAAACTTGTTATCTAAGTATTCTTGAATTGTCGAAACGTTTTCCACTGATATTCTACCTATTCACATGAATTGTCATCGAGAATAGCTTGCAAGGTGTGAAAAAAAGGTAATAGACATTTTTTTCACATCAAATATGGCAAACTGGAAAGCTTGGGTAGAGAGCTTGCTCTATACTTTTTTTATCGTTTATTCGGATGGTTAATCCTTTATGAAATTGCTTTTAGTGGAAGATCACCAAGATATTGCTGAAATTATTTTTGATTATTTCGAAATCAAAGGATATGTACTCGACTACGCTGGTGATGGTCACTTGGGTTTAGAATTAGCAACTAAAAACCATTATGATTTAATTATTCTCGACATAATGCTACCTCATATGAATGGTATAACACTTTGTCAGACTCTACGGACCAATGGCTTGGACACTCCTATTCTTATGTTAACCGCCCGAGACAGTGAAAAAGATATTATCGATGGTTTAGAACAAGGGGCGGATGATTATTTAGTCAAACCATTTGATTTAAAAGTTTTAGAGGCACGAATAAGAGCCCTTTATCGGCGCAAAACAGGTTCTATTGCAACAAGAGAGCTACATTTCGGCAACCTTAGATTAGACTTGTTGAATCGAATTGTTATCCGTAATGAATGCCACTATAAATTAAATAAAACGTTGTTCATAATTATGAAAATTCTCATGATGAGGGCACCTGAAATAGCCTCCAGGGAGGAATTGATTAATGAAATATGGTCAGAAGACCAACCTGAAGACAATGTCCTTCGAAACCACATTTACCAACTCCGAAGCCTGATTGATAAACCCTTTGAACATGCCTATATAAAAACCATACCCAAACTAGGATACCAACTTATTGACGAGCATACTGAGTGAAACCTATTCGTAGCGCCAAACAGGTGACCTTTCTGTATTTTTCTATTGTTGCTTTTGCAATTATAGTCATTCATGCTTCTGTCTTTACCATTACCACGGAGCAAATGGAGTATATATATGCCCATAATAGACTGGGTAAAATCAAGTCTTACGCGAAACAAGAGCTGGCCTCCAACGATATTGACGACCAAGCTAGCATAGAGCTCCAAACCCAAGGTAAAACCGATTTCGATCGTAATATAAAGATCTATTTTGATTTAGACAATTTACCGGAAGGATTTCCCAAAGCCACGCAGATACCCTACGACGAAAGCATTGAAATTGAATTTGAACCCACATTACAAGCTTATTTTGTGATGAAAGTTAATATGGCCATTAACGGAGAATTAAAAGATGTTCTTTTAGTTATTGACAATAGTCTGTATGAAAATAGCGAGGAACAGCTCTTACCTAATCAAGTTAAACCTATCGTCATTTCATTTTTATTGCTATTAACCAGCCTACTGGTGGTATTAAAAATTTCTGAACGCTTAACCCAACCAATTTCTAGTTTTGCCAAAACACTTGCTGAAAAATCCCCGGACGATTTAACCCCACTCCCATTTCCAGATGGAACCTATACCAAAGAATTGCTCAAAATGATCGATACCTTCAATCACTATCAAAGCCGAATTAATGCATTACTTGAACGAGAACGTTCATTTAATCGTTATATCAGTCATGAGTTGAGATCACCGCTGATGGTAATGAGTGGAGCAATTACTTTGCTAGGGGAATCAAATGATCCGAAATTTATTGATAAACAACGGCAACGATTGAGGAAGTCCAGTAAACAAATGGAAGAATTTATAGAGACACTATTGAGTCTAAGTAAAGTCCAGGAAGGTATTGATTTGTTGCCACGACAAATCTCAGAATCCGAGCTTAAAAATATTGCAATTGCTCATGAACATTTGCTAAAAAATAAAGCTGTTGACTGGCGGATAATCGTCAATTCATCTCCTGCTGTTAACATTCCCGAGGCTGCTTTTCACATTTTACTCGGCAATTTAATTAAAAATGCCTTTCTTTATACCCAGCAAGGTCATGTTACTATCGTGACAACCCAACAAACAATTCAAGTCATCGATTCAGGCATGGGGCTCAATGAATCCAACAGTAAGCCGGAAGGATTTGGGTTGGGCCTACTTTTAGTTAAAGATATATGTCATCGATATGGCTGGTCGTTTGAACTTAAGAATAATGATGTCAGTGGCTGTACTGCTACCATTTCATGCATGACCTAAACTTTTAATAATTTACTTTTTTTTCACACCCCTATGCTTATTATTTCCTCTGTTTTAATTTTCGCACAGGAACTATTCATGTCTGACGGGTTCAATGATACTCGAATCAAGTCTTCGTTGGCTGATGCCGAGAAATATAGCAATAGGAAACAGTCTAAACATAAGGCTGAAATGAAATTAATACGAAAAGCCATGTCTCACTTATCCGATGTTGTGTCTGTATTGGATGCTCCCTGTGGCATAGGACGCGCTACTATCATGTTAGATAATTTTGGTTATGATGTAATTGGTATAGATGCTGGTGATGGTGCCATCAAAAAAGCCGAAGAGGAAGTAGAAAAGGCAAGAGCTGATTGTCAAATTATGAAAGAGGATATGCGTCACATGTCCTTCCGGAGTCAGTCATTTGACGCAATACTTTGTTTTCGATTTTTCCATCATCTTTCATCGCAACAGGCAAAACAGCAAATTGTCTCTGAGCTATGTCGTGTTTCAAATCAATATGTCTTAATATCTTATTTGTCACCTTGGTCGGTCACCTCAATTAAACGCAAAATTAAAGCTTACCTGAGAATTAAAGTTTCTGTTCAGAACTCAACACCTCTACAAGAATTAAACAGGTATTTTGAAAATTGTGGCTTTTCGTTAGATAAAGATTTAGCTCAATTCGTTTTTTTTCGTAGTCTGCATTTGGCAATATACAAAAAAACATGAAACAGAAAAGGATGGGCAAAAGTTCATCCTGATATCGCCTTTTGATAGGGGTAGGTATCTCATAACTACATTGGTCAACTTTTTTTGTGCCCTGTCAACAATTAAAAAAACGGAGGTTTTCTTAACTTATTATTTGATGTCCTGAAATTATCAAAAAATAATCTTTTTTCAGTAAAGAAACACGGTAAAGAAATCTATGTTAATATATTTCCTCAACAGATGAATTTCTTAACTTCTAGGCTTGGAGTCTACTCATTATGCTTATTGGCTATGCTCGTGTTTCAACGATTGATCAAAATTTAAGTTTACAAAAAGATGCATTGGCTAAAGCAGGTTGTGAAAAGATTTTTGAAGATACGATTAGTGGCACTAAAGCATCTCGGCCTGGATTAACTGAAGTAATGGAATTTACCAGAAAAGGTGATGTGGTGGTTATTTGGCGTCTTGATCGGCTGGGACGTTCCCTAAAAAACCTAATAGAACTGGTCAATCAATTGGAAGAACGAGGTATTGGCCTTCAGAGTTTACAGGAATCAATCAACACAACCACAAGTTCCGGAAAATTAATTTTTCATGTCTTTGGTGCATTAGCCGAGTTTGAAAGAAACTTAATTACCGAAAGAACCGCAGCCGGTCTTGCAGCTGCCAGAGCACGAGGCCGCAAAGGCGGTAGGCCCAAAGCACTTGAGCCAGGTAAAAGAAAGCTTGCCGTTGATCTTTACCATAAAAAAGAATATCCCATCAATGAGATCTGTAAAATGATGGGAATTTCAAAACCCACACTCTATGAGTATGTAAAGGAATCAAACGAACCACCAAAGTGATAACGTTACTATAATTTACTAACGCCGATACTTTAGTAAATAAAGGAATAAGAATAAAAACGATGACTAAACTCACAATCCTTACCCCAAAAGAACGAATAGCTTTTGATAAACCACCAAAATTTCACAAAATCGACAGGCCACGTTATTTCTCAGTATCACCAGAAATTAGACAATTAGGCTTCAACAAACTGAGAACTGACATTAACCGAGTTGGATTTATACTTCAGCTGGGCTACTTCAGAGCATCAGGGAAGTTCTTTATTGCAGAAGACTTCCACAAACGTGATATTCAATATGTTTGCAAAATGCTGGAAATAAATAAAAAAATCGACATCAGCCTTTACAGTCAAACTTCACGTAAGAATCACAGAGATACCATATTGTCACTTTCAGGCTGGAAACTACCCAATGAAACGTATGATAAAAAATTAATATCTCAGGCTCAGTGGTTTATCGAGCAACAACTTTCTCCTCGAAAAGTGTTTAAGGCACTGGTGGAATATTGTTGGAACAATAAGCTAATTATCCCCAGCTATACCAAACTTTCTGCTTACATCACGGATCACTTCAATGAATATGAAGAACGATTACTTCAAATCTTAAAAAGGGATTTGAATACAGAACAAAACAAATCACTCCAAGCACTGTTTAATCCCGTTGATAGTGATTGTCCTCTTGCACGCCCCCCCATAACTGGCCTGAAGGCTATTAGTCAGTCAGTTAAACCAGGGGAGATACAGAAAAATATTGAAACGTTTAATCAGGTGAAGAGCTATCATTTTGGCTTCAGTACATTAACGCAGAATCTACAATTAACCGATCAAGCAACGGAGTATTTTGCTACTTGGGTTCAAAAAGCACAGACCTTTCAGTTGACCAGTTTTTCTAACCCCCATAAGGCATATCTGCATATGCTAGCCTATTTAAAACATCAGTTTTATTTACGGCATGACACACTTATTGATATCTTTCTAAAATCAACATTGTCAGCGAAGTCTCAATTAACGACAAAATTGCAAAAGATCGAAAAAAACGAACAATCTGGCCGTAATATAGCCATCAAGGTTGTTTCGAAATCAAATAAGAATTTAACCAAATTCAGAGAGAGAGTCATTGAGATTGTCACGCAAGCACCACTTACCGAAACTGAGATAGTTAGGCAGCTCGAAAAACTGATCGAAGAAAGCCTAAAATCCTATGATGAAAAAGAACAGGATCGCATTCGTGAAATGGAGGCGTTTCTTGCTAATTTGACAGAAAATGGTCGTTTCTTTGATATTCTAGAGTCCTTATCGCTTCGGTTGCAACGTCGAGTATCAAATATACTAAAATCCCTAGAATTTTCGGATCGAAGTACCAACAAGGATTTACTCGAAGCAATCAAACATTTTAAATTAACAGATGGCGATGTTGGCCACACCCCACCTATGGCATTTTTACAAGAAGATGAGCAAGATGCTATTTCTCAGAAAGAAGACTTCAGGATTTCGCTGTACAAAGCCCTGTTCTTTACACATATTGCTGATGATATAAAGTCTGGGCAACTCATCTTCGATGCTACTTACAAATACAAAGGTATATTTGATTACCTCATCGATGAAAAGATCTGGTTAAACGATCGGGATAAACTGCTTCAAGCGGCAGGGCTTGGGGAATTTAGTGATGTTTCCACTGTATTGGATGGATTACGGGAAAAACTCAGCCTTAAGTATCAAGATGTAAATGCTCGACTGGCCGCCGGTGATAACCCATACCTCCAGCTTGATAGTGATAATAAGCCCAAGGTCAAAACACCGAAAATTGATAATAGTGACTTTGGCTTTGTTGGTGAAACGCTGATGCAAAATGGCTATGTGCCGATCCAAAAAATCTTGGCTGATGTTAATCAAGTGTGTGACTTTAAATCTAGCTTTACACACTTTTCCAACAAGCACAAAAAGATGAAACCATCGCTAGATGTACTGTTAGCTGGGCTTCTTGGCAAGGGCTGTAACTTGGGACTAAATCGAATCGCTAATATTTCTGTGGGAATTAGTGAAGATGTCCTTAATAACACAGTTACCTGGTTCTTTGATCTTAAAAATATTCAAGCGGCCAGTGACAAAATTATTAGCTATATTGATAAGCTATCGCTTGCTAACGCATACCGGCATGATACCAACCAGTTGCACACAAGCAGTGATGGACAAAAATATTACGTGGCTGTTGATTCATTGAATTCAGCCTATTCATTCAAGTATTTTGGCAGTAATAAAGGTTCCACTGTCTATACTTTTATAGATGAACGCCAAGCACTTTTCTATTCCACTGTAATCAGTGCTTCTGAGCGAGAAGCGGCTTATGTTCTCGATGGCATAACTCATAATGATGTTGTGAAGAGTGATATTCACAGTACTGACACACATGGGTATACCGAATCAATATTTGGTGCAGCTCACTTTATGGGAACTTCATTTGCCCCACGTATTAAAGGATTTGCAAGTCAAACCATCTATGGTTTTGACGGTAAGAAAAAACATACGCAACAAGGCGATTTAATAAAACCAAGTCGGGCAATCAATCAAAAGTTGATTAAGGAAAACTGGGAGGACATATTAAGATTTATGGTCACCATAAAATTAAAAAAAGCATCGGCCTCCAGGCTTTTTTCTAGACTTAATTCCTATACCAAACAAATTCCCCTATATAATGCACTTAAAGAATTCGGCCGTATTATGAAGTCACACTTTTTACTGACATATTTTGACGATATAGAATTGCGTCAGCGGATTGAAAAACAGCTTAATCGAGTTGAATTATCCAACAAACTGGCCAAAGCAATATTTTTTGCCAACAATCAAGAAATACAAGAAGGCGAGAAAGATGAGCAGGATCTTTCTGCAGCCTGTAAGATGCTTATTCAAAATGCTATTGTCTTATGGAATTACCTCTATTTATCAGAGTATTTGGCGAATCTAAAGGATATTGAGGAACGTGCTAGTGCAGCTCAATCAATCCTTAATGGCTCGGTTCTGACTTGGCGTCACATAAACCTTCATGGTGAATATAACTTTACTAGGGATTCGGCAAATGATGATAAGTTTGACTTAGATCGGATATTGGCTTTATCGATTGTTTGATGATTGTACTGATTAGATGGTATTTGGCAAAAAAAGGTTGATATGTTTTTTCGTTATATCAAAGGGATAGAAGAACAAGTGGGCGTTTTAGACCGCTTTTGTAGTTAGACCCTAT
>Ga0209475_10000710_pt1 | contig 55844 bp, 54 predicted proteins | sample tdDd471_FD_187128 | JGI IMG/M metagenome (GOLD analysis project Ga0209475, IMG submission 187128) | Marine sediment microbial communities from the Atlantic coast under amendment with organic carbon and nitrate - tdDd47.1 (SPAdes)... | ecosystem: Environmental > Aquatic > Marine > Coastal >... | reverse complement strand
AATCCGCTCATATCGGGCCTCTGAATATGTTTGTGTGGTAACAATATTATCTCAGATGTACCCGCTGATGACTCCCTTTGGTATCCATTCAATCATGCTAGAGTGTAAAGCGGCTTTGACCAGTCCCTCTAATTCAATTCATTTTGTGAAGGAAAAAATAATGAAAAAAAATTATAGTCTATTCATTTTGCTTTTTGTCATATTGCCCTTAAGCCCTATTTTGGCCGATGACTACCAGGATACAGTGAAAGTTTTTAAAGATGCCGGGGAAAGTAGCTCCTTTTTTAATAGCGCCTATGGATATGCCTTATTTCCCACAGTAGGTAAAGCCGGTTTTGGAATCGGTGGAGCATACGGTGAAGGCCGTGTTTATCAACAGAAAAAACACGTTGGTGATACCACTGTTTCCCAAGTAACGCTTGGATTTCAACTTGGAGGACAAGCCTATAGTCAAGTTATCTTTTTCCAAGACAAACGTGCTTTTGACGAATTTACCAGTGGTAATTTCGAATTTGGAGCACAAGCCGCTGCGGTTGCCATAACCGCAGGTGCCTCTGCCAGTGCATCGACTGCCGGAAGCTCAGCAACCGCCAGTGGCGGTAAAAACAATGCCGAAACCAAAGGAAAATATTATAAAGGGATGGCGACTTTCACCGTTGCCAAAGGTGGTTTAATGTACGAAGCCAGCATCGGTGGACAAAAGTTCACCTATACCGCCAAATAACGCTTTAATTGTTGAGGGGATTGGGAATTCTGCTCGGAATTTCCGTCCCGCATGAGTATTAATAAAGCTTGTTGTGCTGTATTAATTGCCATCTCTTGATCGGCGAAATCCAACATCGGAGAAAACACACTATGCACTTGAAAACGTCCAACGCCCTCTTCTTCGGCTAAAGTAAACTCATAATCCCCAGAGGGAAAATGAAAAGTACTGATATGGCCTACCGGTAAATTCTGCCATTCGTCACCTTCATTTGGCAACAACATCAGATTCATAAACCAGGGAGTGATCACAATGCCCAGACAACGACTCTGCCAGTGACGAAAATCAACTGCTTGAACTTTCAAGTTGGGATTTAAATTATGCTCTTTATTCTGGCGCTTTTTTAAAATTTTTCGAAATTGTTTTTCTAATCCAATCGTAAAAAAATCCGGGCAAATTGCTATCATGTATCTTCTTTTTTTAGTGTATGATGTAACTGTTTTATTTGCTTGTTTATTTCAGCAATTAGAGACGTTGCATTCAATACACCTTTGTGAATATCCGACTTATCCCCACTGATAGTGACTGCTGCATCACTAGAACTATTTGGTGAGATAATTTATAGAATTTCACCTACTTCAGTTCTATTCCGTCGACGCTCAAGGTTAATTCCAATCAATAAATTGGGTAAGGAACTTAACGCTTGCTGTACAACTGCCTGTTGAGGAATCTAACTTTAATCTATAATAGTCAATATCATCCTGGATTAAAGGAAAAAATGTGCGAAAAATCAACAATCTGGATATGAGTCTTATCCGAACTTTTGTCACCATTGTCAACCATAATGGATATGCACAAGCCAGCCAAATCTTAAATCTTACTGAATCGGCGGTAAGCCATCAGATGAAACGATTGGAGGAGTTAACCGGCGCCTTATTATTTCAGCGCAAAGGCCGCGTAAAAGAACTAACGCCAGTAGGGGAGGTATTTTTAGGATATGCAACCCAGATTTTGGCGATTAACGACGAGTTATATGAGCGAATAAGTAATATGATTCACGAAAACCAAATTATCCATTTTGGTTTGCCGGAATACTTTGCCGAACGAGTATTGCATAAATTACTAGCCGAGTTTTCCAAAACCTTTCCTGATATTGAGTTTCGTACCCAAGTAAAGAGTAATTTTTCTCTTAGTAAGGCAATTAACAATGACAGCCTCGATTTTGCCATTGTGATTGGTAATATTCGTAGTCCCAGTAGCCAGAAATTGACTCAAGAACAATTGATCTGGTGTGGGACTGAGTTGCATTGGGAAGAAGGGCAGCCGATTCCTTTAATAGCTTTCGATGCTCCTTGTCCATTTCGCAATGCTATGATTGAATGTTTAAATCAGCATAATATCATTTGGCATATTGCTTACACAGCACGCAACCTTTCCGATCTCAGAGCTGCGGTAAAAGCAAATCTGGGAATATCTGCTTTACCGGAAATGAGCAATGATACACCACAGTTAGATAAAGATTTATGTTCATTACCTGAACTTCCGGAACTGGCGGTGAGTTTGCTTTTCCCTCAACCCCAACAAAATATCGTAGTTAATGAACTTTCTAAAATCGTTCAGCGATTATGGTAGTTTATCTTTAGTATTCATTCTTGTGTTTCTTTAAGGGTACTTAAGTAGACTCCTACAGTAGTAACCACAAACCCCAATAATACCAAACCCGTTAGCTGTTCTCCCAAAATCAGCCATCCCATTAATGCCGTGGTCGGTGGTATTAGGTAAAAGAGACTAGCTACGCGACTGGCTTCTCCTTGGCGTATTAACAAATATAAGATACTGAGTGCTGCAATGGAATTGACCAAGCTTAACCAGGCTACCGAAAAAACCAGTTCAGTGCTCCAAGTTACGGCATAAGCTTCATGATAGTATGCCAGAAAAGAGGTCAGAATCGCAGCTACTCCCATTTGTATAACCCCACCGCTACGCAGGTCCATGTCGGCACAAAACTTTTTTTGGTATAAAGTTCCGGCCGTGATCCCCAACAATGCCAGAATAATATAAATATATCCCTGCCAGGATGAATCGTCAGGATTTAAGGAAATTTTATTACTAATGACCAGTGCCACACCCATTAAGCCTACCAATAGTCCCTGCCACTGTTTTGAGGAAATTTTTTCCATCAACAACCAACCTGATCCCAGGGCAACGAAAAGCGGCATGCTACCGACAATTAATGCTGAAATACCGGCACTAACACCCAGTTGCAAGCCCGAATATACACCACCAAATTGTAATACTTGCATTAACACTCCAACCATAGCGATATGCGCAACTTTATGCCAATCATCCGGCCAGTTCGCTTTGGTCGCAACTGCAACTACCAACAAGATTAATGCAGCACTGCTGAAACGCATAAATATAAGGGTAAAGGGTCCAGTGTAGGCGATACCAATTTTGCCGACGATATAACCGGAACTCCACAATACGATAAAAAAAATCGGCAACCAGATATTGCTTCGGGGTTGCGACAAAGCTTTAGCTGAAATATTCATGTTCTTCTCCTAACTGGATTAATATTGAGAGAATAAACAATAAGAGGTTGAAAAATAATTGATTATTTTTTGGAGAATAGATGAAGGATTTTCATGTATGAATTTATTTGGCACCTACCCGGCACTTTTGCTTGCCATTCGCCTTAGCCAAATACCGGTAGTATCGGCACTATGAAGAATTTCTTCCAACTCAGCTCATATTCAGAAAAGATGGTAATGTCGAGACTTGCTTCTATGTTTAAGCAAATATTACCGAGCATGAAATATAGCTTACCTTTTACTTTGCAACTATGATTCGACTGGTAATCCGGCCACTTTCCATTCTGGAAAACCATCTTCCAAGCGTCGGGCATTAAATCCTTTTTGGCGTAATTTCTCCACCGCTTCAAACGCCAGTATGCAATGGGGACCACGACAGTAAGCAATAATTTCAGCATTTTTATCCAGTTTATCCAGATAATATTCCAACTGTTCAAGAGGAACATTGAGAGCGCCCGGTAGATGACCGTTTTTATACTCCGTAGTTGGCCGAACATCTAGTACGGTAACCAAACCATCTCTGGCCCTTTCCAATAATTCCTCAGCAGGGATAGGTTCCAAGTTATCTTTAACGGTTAAAAAGGTGGATATTAATTGATTGACATCGGCAAGATTGGTTTCAGCAACACGTCGCAGGGTAGTTAATAAACCGATGACCTCATCACTACTTAAGCGATAAAAGACCTTTAATCCCCTTTTATTGCTGGTAACCAATCCTACCTGACGTAGCTGTTGCAAATGTTGTGAGGTGTTTGCAATCGACAAGCCCGAAACTTTTGCCAGTTCTTCAACATTCCTTTCACCCTGGGCTATAAATTCCAATAATTCTAAACGATTACCATTACTTAAAGCTTTGCCTATACGGGCAAATTGGGCAAAGAGATCTTGTTTAAACATAGTCATGCCGATCCTCGTTAATCAACCTCAAAATAGTCTTCTGATTATAGCTTTGTATTTAAAATAGACAACAATTATGTGGTTATTAATTGCATATTTTCAAGCCCCCTACCCTGCTAATCGGTTTTTCGTTTAATAAATGCAATAAAACTTGTGAAGGAATAATTGTTGACTAAAATTATCAGTATTATCCATCCACATCACACTAGATGAATACGGAGTTACCACCATGCCACAAAAAATAGCCATAATTTTACACGCAGAGCCAGGGACCCATGACTCACTTGGTCGAGCATTGCATGCCCTAATGTACACTCAGGAATTACATGAACAGGGTCATCAAGTCCAGTTCATATTCGATGGTGGAGGAACCTTATGGTTGCAAGAGATGATTAATCCAGAGCATAAACTGGCTCCTTTATACCAAAGCTTAAAAAAAGCCGGATTGATTACCGGAGTCTGCGATTTCTGCATTGGAGCATTTGCTGGCGATAGGGACAAAGTAAGCCAGGAACAACTAGCATTAATAGATGAATACAATGGACATCCCAGTATTGCAAAGTTAATATCAGAAGGTTATCAGATAATTACTTTGTAAAATCCAGTCCATGACACATACTCCCAGTCCATTATTACAGTTTTATCAAGGCTTCGGTCAAGATAGCGAAGAGCGTAGTTTAAAAGAGATTCAACAGTGGGATTTCAACCAACTGGAATACGTGCACAACTATATACAATGGTTATTTCCCTTAACAGACCGAAGTCATTACAATTTGGATGCACCGCTTTTAAAATTGGACGATATGCAAAGCTTTCAAAGTTCCCCCAAATTACGTCAAGAAGTTCTTTATAATCTGGAGCTGATGTTAAATTTCTACGGTTTTATCCGCTATAGCGACAAGATTGTTGCAGCGAATAATTTTGATCAACGTATTCAACAGTGGCTGAGTTTTGGCAATCACAATTTTCTTCGTATTACGCGAATTTTAAAATCTTTAAAATTACTTGGATTGGAACACGAAGCAACGTTATTTTTTAATGCCCTAGACAGCATTTATCCGCAACACCAAAGCATTATCGGCAATAGTTATAATTATTGGCTAGCCGCCGTAAACGACAATTGATAATAATTTTTTTAATACTATTTTTTATAATTATAAAAAATTCATGTATTATGTCTCCTGACGTGAACATGAACATGAACATGAGGGAAACATGGCAAACGAATCCAAATATCAATTAAGCGATGATGCACAAACTGATGAAGCACGGGCAAAAATGATCCATACCTTGCGGGAATTGGAAAACAATATTTATATGTCCTATGATTTTTTTCATGGTGATAGTATTGGTTCAAATAATGACGAGCACTATCAATATGATATTTTAAAGAAAATTCACAAACTCGGTTTAAGCGAATATAACCAGTTTATGAACGATTTTGTCCATCATTATTATGGCGGCAAGACTACTCATACGGAACATGACTGGTATAGTCGCGATCATAACGATATTTATGGAGACATTGCGGATAACTTGGTCTTTCAATATTCCCAATATGAATGCGAAGAAATGAGCACCAGCCTAGTGGTTAATTACTATGTCAAAGAACCGCTGCAAAAATTAATTGAGTTAACCGCAAAAGATAACTTTTTTGCCGAATTACATCAGCAATATCAAGTATTTGAAAAAGATGTTCAAAACAGCGGTTTTTAAGAAATAATAATATCCGGTCGGTATTGCTTGCTTATTTTTCCAGCATACCGTCTCGGATCTTTTGCAGACGATTACTGGGATTATGACCTTGATCAGAGTAACCCTCTATATCCCGACTTAAATATTTATCGCTTAAAATCAAAGCCGCAGCCATTGCTGCTATTGCCAATAAACCGATCACCAGTTGTTTAATCGTTTTCATTTACTGATAGATGATTTCCATAATATGATATCAGTCTATATACACAATTAACCCGATTTATTCCACCTATTTATTATGAAAATTTTGATGCTATCTGCCTACGATGCTGCCAGTCATCGCTATTGGCGGCAAGGATTAGTCGATAATTTTCCACACTATTGCTGGCAAGTTTTGAATTTACCAGGACGCTATTTTAATTGGCGTATTCGTGGAAATCCTTTAAGTTGGAACTGGACTAAGAGCAATGAACTGGCACAATCATATGATCTGATTATAGCTACTTCAATGGTTGATTTGGCAACCATAAAAGGCCTTAATCCTAACCTGGCCAATACCCCAAGCATCGTTTATTTTCATGAAAATCAGTTTATTTATCCGGATAGCAAACAGCAATTACAATGCGCGGAACCTAAGATGGTTAATCTTTACTCAGCTATTTGTGCCGATAAACTGCTTTTTAATTCCGATTTTAACCGACAAAGTTTTTTTCAAGGGAGTGAGCAATTTCTATACAAAATGCCGGACTTTGCGCCCAAGAACCTTGCTACAGTTTTAGATGACAAGTCACAGGTACTCCCGGTACCATTAAATAATGACTTGTTTGCAATTCGGTATGTGACCAAAAAAAACGCTCAATTGACCCTCCTTTGGAATCATCGTTGGGAATACGATAAAGGTCCTGAGGGTCTATATGCCCTGCTGAGAGAGCTAGATTCTATGCGAGTGGATTTTAAGATTCATATCATAGGCCAGTCGTTTCGTCGCCAACCAAGCATAATGCAAAAAATTAAAGAGCACTTTACTGATTATATAGACTGTTTCGGATATATCGAAAACAAGACCGAATACTATCAACTCCTGCAACAGTCACACTTGGCATTGTCAACATCCATTCACGAATTCCAGGGGCTTGCAGTAATGGAGGCGGTGTCGCAAGGATGTCTGCCGGTGGTCCCGAATCGACTTTCTTATCAGGAAATATTTTCTTCACAATTTCGTTACCAAAGTTCTAACGATAAAGAACTTGAGGCAAGGCAAATGGCTCGGATGATTGCCAACTATGCCAATATTAACGATTTAAAAATATCCGGACCGGACATGTGGAAGTATTCCTGGGAAAAACAAAAGAGCAGCTATGAACAAGTTATTGAGTCATTTAAGCCACCATCCTAATAACCATCATCTTTTTCTTTTTGAGCGGCTTTTTCGGCTTCTTCCTGAGCTTTTCGCTCTTCCCTAAGACGCACTTTTTCAGCTTCATATTCAACTTTACGTTTATCAATTTCCTTCAACATCAAATCAGCCTGCTCGACAATTTCACTTAAACGTTCATTATTGATTCCAGACAATTCGATCGCATTAGTGATGTACTTAATATGGTTTATAGCATCAATAAAATTACTCTTTTCCAATTCATGCTGTGCCATGCGGAAATAATGAGTGTTGATCTTATCGTAGCGGTAGGTCGCTAGTATATCGATATATTCACTGACGGAATTGGGGGAGTTTTTACTTAATAACGGAACTTCCTGAATAAATTGAATCAGATGGCGTATACTGGTTAGCTTCTTCTGTAATAACACTTCGTCATTTATGATAACCTCCTCTTGCGGTGGTTGATTCCCGGAAGTATCAATGTGCTCTTTTGATTCTTCAATCAGTTGATTGATTCCATTAAACTTAGGATCGATTAATTCAATATCTTCGAAACGGGTAAGAATTTCATTAAGAATAAGCTCAACAATAGGACTAGGGAGATTAAAATCTTTTAATTCATCCAAAAATTCACTCAGTTCATCAATGCGTCGTTTAAGACGCAGCACCTTCATTTTTTTATCTCGCGCACGCTGTTCGGCCATTTCTGCCAAGCTATTGACAAAAACCGTAACCAATAATAATCCACCGATACCAAAAATGAGATAGAGTGTTTCCATGATTTCTAATATTTATAGTTTGTAGGCAATCACCAACGATGATCAGCTAATTTTTTAATTTCCGCAGAAAATTCATTATTCCCTCAAGGCCAAACGTAATTTTATAAAATTCAACACTGCCTGTATTATACCCAAACTACCTGGAAATAAAATTAAAGCTTTTTTTCGATTGAGCTTAGGATACCACGCAAAATATTCATCTCTTTTTCATCCGGCCGAGCACGAGCAAAAAGTCGTCTTAAACGAGCCATAATCTGACCAGGATGTTTTTTAATAATAAAACCACTGGCTAATAGCACCTTTTCCAGATGTTGATAAAAGTATTCCAGTTGTTGATTATCCGGATAGCGATTGGCCATTTCCGTCGGCTCTGTTTTGTCTGCATCGGCTGCCTGAAAAATCTCATAACAAAAGGTCTGCACTGCGGCAGCCAGATTTAATGAGCAATAATCCGGATTAGCCGGAATATAACCGTAGAAGTTACATCGCTTAATATCCGCGCCAGTCATTCCGCTAGCCTCGGTACCAAATAACAAAGCGGTTTGGCTACTTTGAGCTTCCCGAACAATTTTGCTCGCCGTGGCTCGGGCAGTAATGGCTGGAACTGCCAAACCACGACCTCTAGTACTGGTACCAATAACCAAACAACAATCTTTAATCACATCATTCAGATTATCGGCCACAATAGCATTTTCTAAAACGTCTTGTGCATTGGTAGCACGAATACTTGCATCTTTATGCGGAAAGAATCCCGGATTGACTAAATAGAGCTGGGACAAGCCCATATTTTTCATTGCTCGGGCAACTGCTCCAATATTTCCTGGAAATTGCGGCTCGATAAGTACAATGCGAATATTATCCAACACCTTGAGCTAATGACCCCTCTTCTTATTATTGATTAAAATGGGCAATTGTCGATACTTCACGAACTCTCGCAATAATAAGAGAAACCATAGGGAGAGCCTAAGTACAATGCCATATTCCGCACAATTTTACATCAACTCAAAGAAGCTGTGAATTTTTCTCTACATCACTCAGGCAAACTAAAATGTTAGTATCTCTCGCAAAACACATATATACAATAGCATAGCTGTTTATATGATTTTCCTATTTAAAACAGAATAGTAGATGTCCAATCATTTTATCTGGTGGGTTTACTTTTAGGTTAGTTTTCCTATACTCTAGTATTAATAACATTATAATAATAAGGTTTTAACCATCATTCCATGCGCCAGTCAAAAACATTTATTCCTTTAATTGTCGGTTTTATTTCGCTGATTTCTTTACTTTTTTTGATGTGGTTTGCCTCAAGTAACCAGCTACGCGCGCAATTTGAAATTATTGATACCTCTCGCATCACCTCACAAAAGATGCAATTAATTGCCACATTGATCGAAATTGCCCGAACTCGTACTCGCTTAACTAATGAAATGTTATTGGTCGAAGATTTTTTCGAACGTGATGAAATAGCCATGGATTTACATAAGTTGGGGACCGACTTTACGACAACCCGCCAAGAACTAATGAAACTCCCCTTAAGTCAATTTGAACAAGAGATAATTGAAAAACAACGTAAGCTTATTCCCATTTTATTAGAGAATCAGCGCAAAGTAATGGATATGTCCATGATAGATGATCCGGAAGTAGGACTTGCAGCACAAAAGCTACTCTTTAAAGAAGTTCTCCCTAAACAAGGTATGGTGGTCGACCTGTTTATGCAGGTTATTGATAAACTGGATGATGATATTCAAAAATCCAGCACAGAAGTTCATAAAAAATATTATGTGCATGAACGTTTTCAGTATATTTTATTATTTGTCTTTACCAGTATTGCATTTATGGTGACTTATTGGGTTTTACATAAAACCATAAGCATAGAACACAATTTAACCTTTGAAAAAAAACGCACCTATCTTACCCTGATGTCCATTGGTGATGCTGTTATCACCACTGATAAAAACGGTATTATCAATAATTTTAATCGGGTTGCAATGCAACTGATTGGTAAGTCAGAATCAGAAATTAGCAATAAACTATTTTCCGATGTAGTCCATATTGAAGGTAAAGAAGGTCCGGTGAATCTCTGTGACTATATTGAAAATGCCTTAATCGAAGGAGAAACCGTTACCATGCCTCTGGATATGGGATTGTTTATCGCTGGTGAACAGATTCGTTATATCGACGTTCTATTATCCCCCATTATGGACAATACCATATCCGAAGGGTGTATCGTGACTTTTAGGGATATCACGGAAAAAAGGAAACTGGATCAACGATTACGCAAACAGGCCAAGCACGATGCTTTAACCGGGTTGTTAAATCGCTATGCTTTACAGGAAGAATATGAACAATTACTGGTACAAACAGCCAGCGATGAATGTCATTGCTTATGTGTTTTGGACCTGGATCATTTTAAGGCTATCAATGATAACTGTGGCCACGAAGCTGGAGATATCGTATTAAAGAACATCTCACAAATCATCAAATCATCCCTTCGACATGCCGATATTCTGGCTCGGGTCGGCGGCGATGAGTTCAATATTATTTTGGAAAAGTGCAATACCGAGAGTGCGATTCCCATTATGGAAAAAATACTGGCCAATATCGCCGAATATCAATATCAGGATCAAGATAAAACCTATAGCGTCGGCTGTAGTATCGGCATTAGTGAAATAAACATCGAGAGCCCTAGTTTTTCACAGGTATTTAAACAGGCTGATGCAGCCTGTTATAAGGCAAAGCACAGTGGCCGCAATCGGGTAATGGTAAGAGACAAGGATGAAAAGTCGACAGCCCCAAATTAAAACGACATATTGGAGCTGGCCTTATCATCACTGGGATCGGAATAGCTAACACCGTCCAATGTACTCCCCATACCATCAATCGCGTCTTCATTTCCTAACTTAATCATCAAACGTAAGTCATTAGCGGAATCTGCATGGTGAATGGCATCTTCGTAGGTGATGGCTTCACTGATATAGAGATCATACAATGCCTGGTCAAAGGTCTGCATTCCTTCTTCACGAGATTTTTTAATCACCTCTTTGATTCTATGCACCTCTCCATCTCTAACCAAATCAGCAATCAAAGGAGAATTTATCATAATCTCAACGGCAGCTCGTCGTCCTTTACCATCCGGTGTCGGAATCAATTGTTGGGCTACGATGGCACGTAAATTTAAGGAGAGATCCATAAGCAATTGATCACGGCGATCTTCCGGAAAGAAGTTAATAATCCGGTCCAAAGCCTGGTTAGCATTATTGGCGTGTAAAGTAGCCAGACAAAGATGTCCGGTTTCGGCAAATACAATAGCATTTTCCATGGTTTCACGAGCCCGGACCTCACCAATTAAAATAACATCGGGAGCCTGACGAAGGGTATTCTTCAATGCAATATCAAAGGATTCTGTATCGATCCCCACTTCACGTTGGGTAATAATGCAATTATCATGTTCATGGACAAATTCGATAGGATCTTCAATAGTAATAATATGGCCACCGCCATGACGATTACGATAGCCGATCATGGACGCCAATGAAGTGGACTTACCTGAACCGGTAGCACCAACAAACAACACCAAGCCCCTTTTTGTCATGGCGAGATCTTGAATGGTTTGAGGTAACTTCAACTCCTCAGAAGTTGGAATTTTGGTCTCAATCCGACGTAATACCATACCGACATTATTTCGCTGATTAAAGGCACTGACACGAAAACGACCGATTCCGCTACGATGAATGGCGAAATTACATTCATGATGCTCTTCAAATTCGGCACGTTGTTTATCGGTCATGATGCCGGTTACGACTTGGTGGGCCTGTTGAGAATTTAAAGAATTTTTAGTCACCGGCGTAATCCGCCCATTAATTTTCATACTGGGCGGCGTTCCCACAGTAATAAAAAGGTCGGACCCTTTTTTATGTACCATTAATTTTAACAGAGAATCAAAATCCATTAGTGGCCTCTTGTATTATCAATTTGCTTAAAATCGTAGCAAATTCCTTTTTTTCATTTTTAACTGAAATCTTTTTTATTTAGTGCCTTGCTACGTGCATCAGCTTTACTGATTAAACCTTTACTCAGTATTTCCGATAAATTTTGATCCAGCGTCTGCATTCCCATTCCATGTCCAGTTTGAATAGCAGAATACATTTGAGCGATCTTATCTTCGCGAATCAAATTTCGGATCGCTGGAGTCCCGACCATAATTTCATGGGCCGCAATACGGCCGCCGCCATTTTTCTTTAATAGGGTTTGTGATATTACCCCTTTTAATGATTCTGACAACATGGAACGGATCATATCTTTCTCTGCCGCCGGGAACACATCAATAATACGGTCAATAGTTTTTGCCGCTGATGAAGTATGTAAGGTTCCAAATACCAAGTGCCCGGTTTCGGCGGCCGTCATGGCTAAGCGAATGGTTTCCAGGTCACGCAATTCACCCACTAGAATAATATCCGGGTCTTCACGCAGTGCCGAGCGCAATGCTTCATTAAATCCCAGCGTGTCACGATGCACCTCACGTTGATTGACCAAGCATTTTTTACAATCGTGAACAAATTCGATAGGATCCTCGACTGTTAAAATATGTTCATATTTAGTGTCATTAATATAATCAACCATTGCAGCCAAGGTAGTCGATTTACCCGAACCGGTCGGTCCGGTTACCAGTACCAAACCACGATTATTATTAGCCAGATCTTGGAAAATTTTTGGTGCATTTAAATCATCTAAGGATAAAACCTTAGAAGGAATCGTTCTGAATACGGCACCAGCACCACGATTATGGTTGAAGGCATTAACACGGAAACGAGCTAAGCCCGGGACTTCAAAGGAAAAATCCGTTTCCATAAATTCTTCGTAATCTTTACGCTGTTTATCGTTCATAATGTCATAAGTCATATCATGCACGTCACGATGTTGCAGCGGTGGTACGTTAATCCGTCGTATATCCCCATCAACCCGGATCATTGGAGGTAAACCGGCCGATAAATGTAAATCAGAAGCACCGTTTTTGGCACTGAATGCAAGCAATTCTGTTATATCCATATTCTTAACCGATGTTATAATTATAAATTTACTAGAAATCATAGACGATAACATAAAATTTACCATTAAATAAGGTGGTTGAATAATAATTTTTTGAATATCGTAGACATTTATAGAGCATTATGGATAGCATCGAAAAACGTTTTCAGGATACCCGGCAAAGAATCACTGCTGCTTTAAAGGCCGCAAAACGAAATGACACTGTAAAATTGTTGGCCGTCAGTAAATATCATCCCGTCGAGAAAATTAAAACCTTATATCAACTGGGACAAAAAGATTTTGGTGAAAACTACTTGACAGAAGCGCAAGAAAAAATCGAAATTTTGCACGACTATGCCATTAATTGGCATTTCATTGGACCAATTCAATCCAATAAAACTCGAATGATTGCCACTTTATTTGACTGGGTGCAATCAGTAGATCGTTTGAAAATAGCTAAGCGTCTCAGCGAGCAAAGGCCCCAGCAAACAGAACCATTGAATATCTGTCTGCAGGTTAATATTAATCATGAAGAACAGAAATCAGGCTTCCTGGCCCACGAACTGGATGCTGCTTGTAAGCAAATTTTAAACTATCCAAACTTATGCATTCGTGGTTTAATGGCCATTCCCGAACATACCGATAATGTTCAGCGACAACGTGACAACTTTACTCGTTTAAGAACCCTGCAAGAACAATTGGCTAGCCAATATAAGCTCAAATTAGATACTCTCTCTATGGGAATGTCCAATGATTTGGAAGCAGCAATTTTGGAAGGTTCCAACATGGTACGTATTGGAACCGCTTTATTCGGACAACGTAACAAATAAGGCTGTTGAAGCAATAAAACATTTGCTATGATTAGCAACGACTAATTTTACAAATTTTAGACGATATTATGATCAATAAAAAAATAGGCTTTATCGGTGCGGGTAATATGGCATATAGCCTAATTGGTGGTTTAATTGCCAATGGTTGTCGTAACGATTTGATTTGTATCAGCGACTCCAGCAGTGAGCGTCGAAATGCTGTTTGCAGTACTTTTTCAATTCAACAATGCGACAATAATATCGCTTTAGCTGAACAGGTTGACATCATAATTTTAGCGGTAAAACCTCAGGTCCTAAAACAGGTCTGTGCGGAAATCCAGGCTAGCGTACAGCAAAACTCACCACTGATTGTTTCTATAGCTGCCGGTATTACCAGTACTTCCATCAATCAATGGTTAGGTGGGCAACAAGCAATTGTGCGTACCATGCCCAATACCCCTGCCCTGGTTCAAAGTGGAGCGACAGCACTGTATGCAAATAGTGCCGTTGATGATGAACAAAAAACCATTGCCGAATCAGCAATGCGTGCTGTCGGTTTGACTTTGTGGCTGGATAATGAGGCTCAGATGGATGCTGTTACCGCCGTATCAGGCAGTGGCCCAGCCTATTTCTTCCTGGTTATTGAAGCTATCGAAGATAGTGCGGTGAAATTAGGGCTTGATAAGAAAACAGCCCATTTACTAGCTGTACAGACAGCATTAGGGGCTGCAAAAATGGCTCTTGAAAGTGACGACTCTGCAACTACATTAAGAGAAAAAGTCACCTCTCCCGGTGGCACAACCGAAAAAGCCATCGGCATCCTTAATAATGGTGATTTGGTCGGTTTATTTAATCAAGCTCTTAGTGGAGCCAAACAGCGTTCAATTGAATTATCGGAAATATTAGGTAAATAGAAGTCATGTCCAGTTATTTTGCTCAGGCAGGTTCATTTTTAATCAGTACCTTGGTGGGACTATATATCATCCTGGTGATATTGCGCTTTTTATTGCAAGTAATCAGAGCCGATTTTTATAATCCGTTATCTCAGTTTATTGTCAAAGTAACCAATCCCCCATTGATGCCGTTACGCCGGATAATTCCGGGGGTTTATGGCTTAGATATGTCATCTTTAGCCTTGGCTTATATTTTACAGGTGCTGGAATTACTGATATTGAGCCTATTAAAAGGAATCGGAATTCCATTTGCACTGCTGTTCTGGGTAGCCATTGGCGAACTATTGTCGCTCATTTTATATATCTATCTATTTGCCATTATTATCCAGGCAGTGATGAGCTGGATAAATCCCGGCAACTATAATCCGGTAACAGCATTAATACATCAAATTACCGAACCGGTTTTAAGGCCCGCTCGGAATATATTACCTTCCTTCTCAGGAATTGATTTTTCACCATTGTTGGTTATTATTGTTATTAATTTATTAATTATGATGCTCCCCCATATCTTTCATTAATAAGATTGATTCTGGGACTTAATGTTAACCAATTCATAAATTTAACTTTTTTATTAGAAAGTTAAAAAAAGTTGAAGGAATTTGTCGTTTATTCTGCTATGCTTAATAGTCAGAAGGGAATTTGCCTATAATCATATGCTTGCGAAAACCAATAGGCAAAAAAGCTTCTTGTCTTATAATAATGAAAGTACCTAGTTTTGGGGATACGAATAGGTTATATAAATGACGGCTACTCAAAATAAAAGTGAAGATTTTTTTGAGCAAATACAAGCATTTGGGAAATGGCGCGAAGTATTATTCAAGTCCATTAAAGGCTTTCAGACTTGGCTTGAAGATACCGGCCTGGATAGCTCGGAACAAAGTCTCAAAATATACGAGTTAACTCAAACCCTACGCAAAGATCGCCTGACATTGGCTTTTGTCGGTGAATTTTCTCGTGGTAAAACTGAACTAATTAATTCCATATTCTTTTCCCATTTTAAAATGCGCCTGCTACCCAGTGAGGCTGGTCGAACCACTATGTGTCCGACGGAAATTTTCTATGACGAAGACAATCCCAAGCCCTATTTAAAATTACTGCCGATCGAAACACGTTTGGATTCAAAAAGCTTAAACGAGCACCGTCGAGAAATGGAAGGTTGGGCACATTTCAACTTAGATGCCGAATCTGGCGACAGCTTGGCCGCCTCCTTTGCACAAATAACCGAAACGACCAAGGTGTCTACTGAAGAAGCGGAACGCCTCGGTTTATATGTACAAATAGAAGGAGCAGATCCGGTCAGTGAAGTGGAAATTCCCAAATGGCGACAAGCATTGATTAATTTCCCGCATCCTTTTTTGGAACAAGGTTTGTGCATTTTAGATACTCCCGGATTAAACTCTCTGGGTAACGAACCCGAACTGACCATCAGCATGTTACCCAACGCCCAAGGAATTGTTTTTGTACTTTCTGCCGACACGGGAGTAACTCGCTCCGATATGGATATCTGGCAACAACATCTACGTAATTTCAGACGCCAGAACAACAAAGGTGGCTTGATCATCGCATTGAATAAAATAGACACGCTTTGGGATGACCTCAAACATTTTGAAAAGATTCAAACCTCTATTGATAGGCAATGTGAAGAAACCGCGACCACCCTTGCGGTGGATAAGTCCAAAGTATTGGCCGTATCCGCACAAAAGGCCCTACTGGCCCGTGTTCGCGACGATCAGGAATTATTACTACGCAGTAACCTGATGGCCGTGGAAAAAATTATTGCCGATGATATTATCCCGCAAAAAGAAGCCCTGATGAAAAATACCCTTCTTAACGAGCTAAAAGAGATGATGCTCAATGACAAGGGTATTGTTATGGATAAATTTAAGACTATTAAGAAAAATGTTGATGAACTTAGCCAACTGGGTGGACGCAACCAAGAAGTTATTCAAAAATTACTGCAAAAAACTCGAGATGAACAGGGTCGTTATCATCATAATAAAGATAACTTAAAAAATAATCGCGGTACTCTAGCTGCACAACATAAGCGCTTATTGTCTATTATTAGCCTCGATAAACTTGATCTATTGGTCACCAATACTCGTGACTCCATGAAAGGCAGCTGGACTACTCCGGGCTTAAAGAATGCCATGAAGATCTTTTTTGATGGTGTCGATGAAACAGCCGCTGAAGCTAACAAACAAGTTGAGTTGACCAATCGACTAATTCAATCTGTCTTCAAGCGTTTTAGTGAAGAGACCGGTTATAGCCCATTAAATGCACCGCTATTTGATATTAAAAAGCATATCGACGAGATGGATAATTTGCAGAAAGAAGCAAATGCCTACCGTAATAGTACCCTGACTACCATGACAGAACAGAGTTTTGTTATCAAAAATTTCTTTATTACGTTGGTTAGCCAAGCCCGAAATATTTTTTATCTACTTAATCGTGAAGCCAACGAATGGGAAAGTTCTGCCTTGACACCATTAGTCAAACAACTAAAAGTTCATAAAAAAGAATTGGATAAACGCCTGGATCAATTAAAACAGATCAGTGAATCCAAGGAGACCTTGGATGGCCAGATTAAACGTACCAAAAAAGAGGCCTTATCCTATTACAACGATATTAAACAGATCGATCAATTAATTTTTAATATCAGTTCCTCTGTACGGGCTCGAAAGGAGCCCGAAAAAGCAGCTCAAGAACAATAAAGCGCTAATAACCGTTTTTTAATTGTATGCAGACCTTATATCCGGATATTCATCCCTATACGACTCATCGGCTTACCGTCGAAGCGCCACATGACCTTTATATAGAGGAATGTGGTGAAAAAAACGGTATTCCAATATTATTCGTGCATGGCGGTCCTGGTGCTGGATGTGAAGAGTGGCACCGACGTTTTTTCGATCCTGAAGTCTATCGTATTATTCTTTTCGATCAACGTGGTTGCGGGCGTTCAACCCCACACTGTCATTTGGAAAACAACACCACAGACAAATTAGTTGCCGATATTGAAGCAATACGGGAATACCTGAATATCAAGCAATGGATCTTGTTTGGCGGCTCCTGGGGTTCGACTTTAAGCCTAGTATATGCCCAAACCCATCCGGAAAGAGTCAAAGCATTAATTTTACGTGGTATCTTTCTTTGCCGTCCGCAAGAAATCCAATGGTTTTATCAACGTGGGGCCAGTGAAGTATTCCCCGATCACTGGCAAAAATTTATTGCTCCCATTCTGACCGCTAATAGTGGCGATGAACAACAAACAGCTTTAGACAACATCCTAGAGTCTTACCATAAGTTACTCAATAGTAACAATGAACTACAACGCATGGGTGCAGCTAAATCCTGGTCTATCTGGGAAGGTAGTTGCTCCACCATACAACCGAGTAAATCGGTGATTAATCACTTTAGTGATACCCATACGGCTTTAAGTTTGGCTCAAATTGAAACCCACTATTTTATGCACAATAGTTTTCTGGAAGAAAACCAGATCCTGAATAATATGGATAAGCTGGATAATATTCCCGGCATTATCGTGCAAGGGCGATATGATATGGTCTGTCCCATGACCAGCGCCTGGGAACTTAACCAAAACTGGCCGGAATCACGCCTGGAAATAATCGCCAACGCCGGACATTCCGCCAAAGAACCGGGAATCGTCGACGCCTTGGTTCAAGCCACCATTGAATATGGAAAATTTTTTAAATGATCGCTTTAATCCAACGCGTTAGCGAAGCCAAAGTGGTTGTAGATGGAGAGGCGATTGGTGAAATCTCCAGAGGAATCCTAGCCTTAATCGGTATTGAAAAACAAGACGGTTTTGAGCAAATCAAAAAAATCACCCATAAGATAGTTAACTATCGGATTTTCCCCGATGCAGACGATAAAATGAACTTAAGTGTCAACGATATACAGGGTGGCATTTTATTAGTGCCACAATTTACCCTGGCCGCTGATACTAAAAAAGGGTTACGTCCCAGTTTTAGCAGTAGCGCCTCACCCGATATGGCCAGCGAACTGTTTCAAGAGTTGGTCATCCATGCTCGAACTCAATTTAACCAAATCGAGACCGGCCAGTTTGGTGCAGATATGAAAGTTTCCCTACTAAATGACGGCCCGGTGACCTTTAATCTGCAAGTTTAAACTCACCGCTTTCACTCTCACAGCAAATGGCTAATCATTCATACGAGGTTATTATCATAGGTGCCGGAGCCGCCGGATTAATGTGTGCCTGGAGCGCAGCACAAAGAGGGCGAAAAGTTCTATTATTGGAGCACGGCGATAAGGCTGGAAAAAAAATCCTAATCTCCGGTGGAGGACGCTGTAACTTTACCAATCTCTATACGGAATCAGATAACTATATCTCCGAAAATCCCTATTTTGCCAAATCAGCTTTAAGCCGCTATACCCAATATGATTTTATGGCTCTTCTGGATAAATATAAAATTGCCTATGAAGAGAAAAAACTGGGACAACTGTTTTGTGTCGGTAAAGCCAAACAAATAGTGGACCTGTTTTTAAAACTCTGTCAACAAGCCGGGGTAACCATGCTTACCCATTGCCAAGTCGATAAAATCTACCACGACAAGCAGTTCTACTTAAAAACCAGCAACCGTGATTTTAGCTGTGAATCATTGGTTATTGCCACCGGCGGCCTCTCCATCCCTAAAATGGGAGCCACAGACTTTGGTCTAAAAATAGCAAAGCAGTTTCACCTCAATATTATTCCTCCAAAACCGGCATTAGTGCCTCTGTGTTTGGATAAAGACTTACTCAATAAAACTAAAACTCTGGCAGGAATTTCAGTGGAGAGCGTAGTCTCCTGCAATGGTGTCGCGTTTCGGGAAAACATTTTATTTACCCATAAAGGCCTAAGCGGTCCGGCCATCTTACAAATTTCCAATTACTGGAATCCAGGCTACAGTATAGAAATCAACTTACTCCCCAATCTGAATTTAGCAGAACAACTTAAAATTTGGCAACAACAGCGCCCCAAGGCAGAATTAAAAACCCTGCTTAGTGAATATTTAAGCAAACGCATGGTACAACAATGGCTAGAACTCTTTACTAGTAATAAAACGATAAACCAGTATTCCAATAGAGAATTGGAAAAGCTGGTACAGATTTTCCAACATTGGCAATTCATCCCTTCTGGGAGCGAAGGTTATCGTACCGCAGAGGTCACCAAAGGTGGTGTGGATTGCAATGAGCTCTCTTCAAAAACTTTTGCAACCAAAAAAGTCTCAGGACTTTATTTTATTGGTGAAGTATTGGACGTGACTGGTTGGTTAGGAGGCTATAATTTTCAATGGGCCTGGTCATCCGGGTATTGTGCAGGGCAGTATGTTTAAAGATTAAGAACTCTTCCCATTAGTTTAAAAAAACGTGGCAGTTTAAACATTTGAGCAATGTCTAATTACAGCATATATTTTGATTTAGTCAGTATTATATACAAATCGCCAAGCATCACGCTGATGCCCGGCAATTATTCATTCCAACTAAAGACCTAATCCACTTGCCACACCTCTGCCATAATCTGGATCGGCTTTAGTAAAATGTGTCACTTGGCGCTCCTGTATATCTCGAGGTACACCCTGCATTGCACCGACAATGTTATTAATTAAACGTTGTTGTGCTTGAGCATCCATTAACCGAAATAGATTACCGGCCTGAGTGTAATAATCACTATCCTCACGATGATCATAGCGATCGACATTACCATCAATATGCAAAGGAGGTTCACGATAGTCGGCACTATCTGAAGGACCGCCAAAACTATTTGGCTGATACACCGGTGTCGAACCACCATTGCCATCAAAGCGAGTCTTACCATCACGATGATAGGTATGTACCGGACAACGCGGTTTATTAACATCTAATGCCGCATGATTGACACCGACCCGATAGCGGTGTGCATCCGGATAGGCTTGCAAACGAGCCTGTAACATTTTATCCGGAGAAACTCCAAGGCCTGATGGTAAGTTCCCAGGGCCAAAAGTAGCCTGTTCCACTTCGGCAAAATGGTTAACCGGATTGCGATTTAGTTCCATCACACCAACTTCAATCAAAGGATAATCGGCATGGGACCATACTTTGGTCAGATCAAAAGGGTTGATGGCATAAGTTTCAGCTTCCGATTCCGGCATAACCTGGACCTTCAAGGTCCACTTTGGATTGTCTCCGTGTTCGATAGCCTGATACAACTCTTGGCGATGGTAATCCGGATTCTCAGCCGCAACCTTAGCCGCTTCTTCAGAGCTCATATTTTTAATACCTTGCTGGGTTTTAAAGTGCCACTTAACCCAAAACCGTTCACCACTATTATTCCACAAACTAAAGGTATGGCTGCCAAAACCATCCATATTCGCTAGTGTCGCAGGTATACCACGATCACCAAACAGCCAGGTCACTTGATGAATGGATTCCGGACTCAAAGACCAGAAATCCCATTGCATGGTTGCATCTCGCAGTCCAGTCGCCGGTGCACGTTTCTGAGAATGGATAAAATCAGGGAATTTACTGGGATCTTTTATAAAAAATATCGGCGTGTTGTTTCCCACCAGATCCCAATTACCTTCCTCGGTATAAAATTTCACCGCAAAGCCACGCGGATCACGCACGGTATCTGCTGAACCCAGTTCACCGGCAACAGTGGAAAACCTAACAAACAACTCGCATTCATTACCCACTTTTTCAAACAACTTGGCCCGAGTGTATTTTGAAATATCTCCGGTCACCTTAAAGGTCCCATAGGCTCCCGCACCCTTGGCATGGACCACACGCTCGGGAACCCGCTCACGATTAAAATGAGCCAGTTTCTCGAATAAATGCACATCCTGCATCATCACCGGCCCGCGTGGACCGGCTGTAATAGAATTCTGATTGTCGGCAACCGGACATCCGGCCGCTGTGGTCATCACTTTTTTTTGAATACTCATGGTTTACTCCTCATTATTTTTAACAAAAAGATTTGTCTAGATTTATACTTACTGGATTTGTTGTCAGGCTTATGCAAACTATAGGTGAAAACAACATATAGATGAAATCGTTTATTTTTATTTATATAATAGGTTTTTCCTATTTGTATGAAACTTACCAAATTGTCGGAAATAATATGAACTTGAAAGATCTCAAGTACCTCGTAGAGGTGGCTGATACTCGCCACTTTGGAAAAGCTGCCGAAAAGTGTTTTGTTAGTCAGCCAACCCTAAGCGGACAAATTAAAAAAATGGAAGAGGAATTGGGCGTAATACTTTTTGAACGTACCAAACGCTCGGTGGAACCCACCGACATCGGAGTTATTCTTATCGCACAAGCCAAATTGATCCTGGAACAAGCGGAGACTTTTCAACAACTGGCGCAATCCCATCAAGATCCATTAGCAGGTCCATTACGAATAGGGGTGATACCGACTTTAAGCCCATATCTTTTGCCATTGATTCTAAAACCACTAACAAACCAGTATCCAAAATTGAAATTGGTACTATCCGAAGAACTCACTGATACCCTGCTTGGTCGCCTGAGCAAGCACGAAATTGATGCAGCACTATTGGCCACTCCGGTTAAAGATTCGGATCTAGAATGCGTGCCTTTATTTGATGAACCGTTTTGGTTCATTCATCCCCATAATCACCCCTTATCTCAAAAAAAGGAAATTAACCAGGCCGATTTGGATGGTGCCGATTTGCTTTTACTCACCGAAGGGCATTGCCTTGCCGAGCAGGCGATGAAGGTCTGCCATATACAGGAACGCTGCAATCAAGGAGATATGGCCGACTTGAGAGCCGCCAGCCTGGAAACATTATTACAAATGGTTGCAGCCGGATATGGCAGCACCTTATTACCGGCTTTGGTATTAAAAACAACCCTGACCAAAGATAGCGGAATAACGGCAAGACAACTAAAACTACCGGATACTTACAGACAAATCTCTCTGGTATACCGTCGTGCATTTCCTCGCCACGAGGCACTTAATGCCTTGACAATGATCATCAAAGAAAATTTGCCGGACAACGTCCATCCATGCTCCTGAGTATGGGCTATCGACTCTTATAAATTAACTTTTTTTTAAAGTGATTATCAACGTATTGTCAGAAACCGTTCAATTACAGAGAATCCCACCAGTACGATGGTGAGATTCCATTTCGGATAATGATGATCCATAATAAAAGAAATTAAAATATAGCATCAAGTGGATTGCTAAACAGGAGAAATAAAATGAATCTTTTTAAAGATAATGTCGGTAAAGTCGATCGGATTATTCGAATTATTTTGGGCGTTCTTTTAATTGGCAATGTGTTTTATGCCTTACAACATCCCATTGGTTGGTTGGGAGTGATTTTATTGGCAACCGGTATTCTTGGAAAATGTCCTCTGTATTCTATTCTGAACTTCAATACTAAATCTTTATCGGAAAAAGTTGGGTTGAAATAAACGCTAGAGTATTAATATCTGCGTATAACACACTATTTTGCCGGAGTTCTATATTGGGCTCTTGCTTAAAACCTAAAATATAAAGCTCCGCGAAAATCCTGTAAAGGCAAAAGCTGAACTCTGATTCCCAAAATCTACTGGCTCCTGGCTCCTTATTATTTTATTGAGCCCGCTGAAAAACTGTCTTTCCTTGCACCAATGTCCTAACTACACGCCCTTTTAATTCCCAGCCTTGAAAAGGTGAGTTTTTCCCATGACTATGAAATTCTGCCGTATTGACTAGATAGTATTCATTGGGATCAAAAATACAGATGTCGGCATTGGCTCCTTGACTTAAGGTACCTGCAGGGATATTGATGATTTCTGCCGGGATTTGCGTTAGTTTAGCAATGATATCACTGGTGCTGATACCACTTTGTTCAGCCATTTTTAGGGATAGTGGCAATAGGGTTTCAATACCGGAAATACCCGGTTCGGTTTCTTCAAACGGGGCGAGCTTAGCATCCGGATCGTGCGGTTGATGATCGGAGACTATGGCATGAATGCTATTGTCTTTGACACCTTGTTTTAATCCTTCCATATCGCGTTGAGTTCGGAAAGGCGGTATAACATGGCAGTTACTATCGAAGTAACCAATATCCATTTCTGTTAGGTGTAGGTGATGGACCGAAACATCCACTGTAACCTTAAGACCGTCGGCATTAGCCTGGCGGATCATTTCCACGCCTTTGGCACTGGATATTTGGCAAAAGTGCGCGCGTGCACCGGTCAGTTCAATCAATTGCAGGTCACGACTTAAGGCGATGGTTTCAGCACATTCGGGGATTCCGTTTAAGCCTAAGCGCACGCTAATCACACCTTCATTGGAGCTTCCACCTCCGCCAAGCCAATAGTCTTGTGGATGAATAAATACGGTAATATCATGACTGGCTGCATATTCCAGTACTCGGCGCATAACCAGGGTATTGGCCATGGGGCGCATGGCGTTGCTAATACCGACACAGCCAGCATCAATTAGGCCGCGCATTTCGCTTAATTGCTCACCTTCAAGACCTTTACTCATAGCAGCAATAGGATAGACATGGGTAAAACCTTCGGTTTCTGTCTTTACTCGAATCAGTTTTATGGTGGAATTATTATCAATAATTGGATTTGTATCGGGTGGACAACAAAGAGAAGTGACTCCGCCAGATGCGGCAGCATAGGTTTCCGAGGCAATGGTGCCTTTATGTACTTGGCCCGGTTCCCGTAAACGTGCACGTAGATCGACCAAACCGGGACAGATAATTTTATTCGATGCGTCTATTGTTTCGCTAATTTGTTCCTGAGAGGAAAGAGAATCTGGTATACTTCCCGCTTCGCAGAGTTGTAAAACCTTATCATCCTGGATATAAAGATCCATCGCTGCATCAATATTATTGGCAGGGTCAATGACGTGTCCGTTAACAATTGCGATTATATTACTGTCTTTCATAAATAGTCGTTTTTGGTTTTAATTATTGGTTTGGAGTTCTTCCCAGAGCCATGGCCATAACCGCCATACGAATGGCAATACCATTACTGACCTGTTGTAAAATCACCGATTGTTTGCCATCGGCAATTTCAGATGCGATTTCCACGCCGCGATTTATCGGGCCGGGGTGCATCACAATAGCATCCTCTTTAGCTAAAGCCAGTTTTTCCGAAGTTAAGCCATATTGTTGAAAATACTCACCGGGACTGGGCAATAAGGCACCTTGCATCCGTTCTTTCTGAAGCCGCAACATAATGATTACGTCAACATCTTTTAAAGCTTCTGCGGTATTGTGGTAAACGTGTACTCCCATAACTCCGACTTCTTTAGGGATTAAAGTTTTGGGACCGACCACTCTGACTTCACTCACACCTAGCGTGGTTAAAGCGTGCATCTGAGACCGGGCAACACGCGAGTGGAGAATATCGCCGACAATGGCGACTTTTAAGTCGGCAAAGTGTTGCTTGTGTTGACGAATGGTTAACATATCCAACATGGCCTGTGTGGGATGGGCATGACAACCGTCACCGGCATTAATCACGCTAATATGTGGTGATACATGTTCGGCAATAAAGTGGGCCGCTCCGCTTTGATTATGCCGGACCACAAACATATCACTATGCATGGCTTCCAGATTATGCAGCATATCCATTAAACTTTCGCCCTTGGACGTGGCTGAGGTGGATATATTAATATTAATCACATCGGCTGATAATCGTTTGGCCGCTAGTTCAAAGGTCGTTCGGGTACGAGTACTGGCTTCGAAAAACAGATTGACGATGGTCTTACCCCGTAGCAATGGAACTTTTTTTACAGCCGCTTGTTCTGACTGGGTAACAAACTGTTCGGCTATATCGAGAATTTCCACCAGATGGTGACGCCGTAATCCTTCGATGGAGAGAAAATGTTTTAGTTTGTCTTCTTCATTAAGCTGAATATGGGATTTATACATTCTATTGTTCAGTATTAATCAGTTTTAAAGTTAGAGGCTCGGGACCCGATAATTTTACCTGTTGACCGACTTGCAGGGAAAGGTTGGTCCCGACAATATTGGCACAGATTGGTAGCTCATGCTCACCACGATCGATTAGGGCACAAAAAGTTACCGAAGCGGGACGACCATAATCAAATAATTCGTTTAAAGCAGCGCGTACGGTGCGCCCGGTATATAATACGTCATCCACCAAAATTATATGCTTACCATCCAGTGAGGCTGGTAATTGTGACGGTTTGACCTCAGGATGCAAACCGATACGGGTAAAGTCATCGCGGTAAAAAGAGATATTTAAACTGCCCAGGCTATTCGTTAGCTCCAAGCGCTGGTATAAATTTTCCGCAATCCAATAACCGCCACTATGAATCCCTACCATGACCACGTCTTCGGAATTTAAGGGAGCGATTCTGTTTTTAATTTCCTGAGTCATTTTTTCCAGGAGCTCAGGGATATGAATATTGTCTAGGTTTTCCATTTTTGGTTTTAAGTATATTTTGTTTGTATTTAGTGGGAGTTTAGCCATGACTGCAAAATCAATTGAGCCGCCATGCTATCGATATCGTTTCCATCCCTTTTTTGTTTTTTTACTTTCTTCCCAGGCTTATTTTTACGCTGTGGCGAAGTATGCCCATCATAACCTAAAATGTGACTGGCCTCACGCGATGATAAGCGTTCATCCATAAAATATACCGGTAATTGAAATTTTTCTTCAAGTTGCTGGCCAAATTGTTTCGCATAATCACTACTATTCTGCTCTGTGCCATCCATATTTAGAGGTAGCCCTACCACTAATGCTGCTGGCTTCCATTGTGCAATTAACTGATGGATTGCGGTCCAATTGGGTTCACCGGATAGTGAGGGGATGGTTTCGATAGCTGTAGCTGTATTGGTCAGGGATTGCCCGGTGGCCACGCCGATTTTACGGCGACTATAGTCAAAGCCCAGATAGCTATCTACCATTACCCAACCACGCTACCATTGCTCAACCATGACCGGCCTGATTGGAAATCAGGTGAATATCGATTCCCAGACTCAGAGCAGCAGCCTCCCAGCGTTTGTCATAATTTAAATCAAACATAATTTGCTTATCAGCGGGAGTATTTAACCAGGAATTCTGAAGTATTTCATTTTCAATTTGACCGGCTCCCCAACCGGAGTATCCCAAGGCCACCAGATAGTATTCCGGTCCCTCTCCTCGAGCAATCGCTTGTACCACATCACGGGAAGAGCTGAGGGTAAATTCTTTATTAATCACCAAACTGTATTGCCAGGCTTTTTCGCTACTGTGTAAGACAAATCCCTGATTGGTCCCAACCGGTCCTCCAGCATAGATCTGAATATCTGATGCTTCAGGAACGGTGATTTCAATCTCCATCTGCTTAGCGAGTTCGGTAAAGGTAAAATCGATGGGGCGATTTATCGTAACACCTAGTGAACCTTTATCATCATGTTGACAAATATAGGTGACGGTCTTTTGAAAATGGGGGTCCAAAAGTCCCGGCATGGCAATAATAAACTGGTTGCTTAAGTCCATTCCTTACTCAACGTTTTTTGAAGGATATGCAATTTTTCTGGGTTTAATAATTTCTTTTTACTTGATTATAACTCACAGATCTTAAACTGCCTATAGTAAGGTTGTTTATCATCGACATCCATATCACTAGAATAAAGCAAGCTAGTTCATCCGGAATTGTCCATTTTTTTTCTGAGTAAATAACCAGGTTCTGGTAATCACCAGAGCATTGTTATTTTGCAATACGTTTTTAGGTACCGGGGCAAATGGTGCCGCCAGCTTAACAATTCGTATTGCGGCATTATCCAAAATCTTATGCCCGGAAGAATTGCGAATATTAATATTGATCACCTTACCCTTTGGGCTCAAGGTGACCGAAAGAATTAAGGTTCCAGACAATTTATCCCGTTTGGCCTGATCTGGATAATTAAGATTACCGATACGTTCTATCTTTCGAGTCCATTGCCGAACATATTCCGCATCCACTGCCTTTGCGGTACTGGCGTTCAGGTATTTATGCTTGGTGCGTTTGGTATAAACATTGGTTTCATAATCCAGATCCGCTTCCAGATCGATAATCTGTTTTTTTAACTGACTTAAATAGTTGGAATTAATCAGTTTTTGTTTCTGTACTTTAGGCTTTTGTTTTTTCTCAATTTTAACCGCTTTCTTAGGTGCTTTTTTGTTACTACTAAGTACTGATTTTTTCACCAGCGGTGGAGCAGACTTTTTCGGTACCAACAAAGGGACATTTTTTTTAGCATTGCCTTTTTGTGGTTTTTTTCCGGGGTTGAGCGTTTTCGGTTTATTTTTCTCAGGCGCTATTCCCCCCCCTTTATGCTCTGCCGCAGCCAGATAATCGGGTTCTTCCGGTGGCGTCTCAGTAGAATGTTTTAATAACACCACATCTAAAGCCTGCGGAGCTCTCTTTTTCTCTTTTTCAGGAGGAACAAAGCTAATGGCGAAGATAATAAACAGATGAATGGCGATAGCAATCAATAGTGCAATACTAAAACGAGCAGAATTATTGGAGATCAATTCATCAAAGCTGGGTCGCATCGACATCTGACCGAGATTATTAGCGGCTCTTAGCATGACATTATTGGCTGGTGGTGATTGCGACATGGCTTATAATTTTCTTTGTATACTCTGTAACTTTGGTGTCGATAAAAAATACTGGGTTAAAATCCCGCTGCTAAGCCCTAAAACTGCAGATATTGTAATTAAAATAGGCAAAAGTTTGAATAGCTGTTGATGGGGAATATACAGATACCAGGCGGTAAAAAATTGCCCCAGCATATGAAATACAGCAGCAATCATACTAAAACCGATGGGACCAAGCAAAGGTACCTGAATAGCAAACAGCGTTTTAAACTGTCTTAATAGAAAATGACAGAGTCCCAAAGCGAGCAAGCTAACTAAAGCGCCACTAAGACTAAGATAAAAGGTCGGAGAGAGAAAACTGCCCAGAATTAAACTGGAGATAAATACCCGTAATAGACTGACTTGCAAGGCGATACGAAAACCAAACAGAAAAAAACTCAACAAGGTAATAATATTCGCCAAACCAGGTTTAACCCCTGGAATGACTGACGGAAAACTACTCTCCAGAACATGCACAGCAATCGCTAATGCAGCCAGAGCTGCAATCATATGATCCCGTTGCGTGGGTTGAATGGTAAGCGTTTTCACAGATGTTTTTTATAATTTTTAAAAATTTAAGGCATCAAAACGGCTTTCACGCCCTTTTAAACTGACGCTAATATGATTCGGCAAACAGGCCACGGTTTCACCCGCTTCACTAATCCAGCCATGGCTGACACATTGTTTATTCAGACAGGGAGAGTGAAGAAAATGGACTTTACCATTGTTAACCTCAATACGACTGGGGCCTAATGGACCCTCTATAGTTATTTCCTGATTTTTGCTAATAGGATAGAGCTTAGGCGCTTGATTGTCGACCTGTATGGCGACAAATTCAATACCGCTATAGGCGGAATTAAACCAATAACGATTAAATAAAAATACGATAAAGATCAATACTGCCAGGAGAACAATAATGTCTCCGGGATGAATCGGTATCGATTTATAGAGTTGTAACAGGGCTTTTAATGATGGTCTGTTTAATGTCACTATCTTCCACCTGAATACGCTGCGCCATCTTTTCTGTCATTATCATATTTTTCTCTTTATCGATAATCATCAGCATATCGATTCCCATCTGTTTTGCGATTCGCTGCCAGTCTTTTTTTCCGGCAATAAAAATAGCAGTGGCTGCAGCATCGGCCAAACCAGCATCTTGATGAACGATGGTGACGGAATGAAAATCTTCCGCCGGATAACCATTACGGGGATCGATAATATGATGATAATGTTTGCCTTGATATTCAAAAAATCGTTCATAATCGCCAGAGGTAAAAGCACTTTCCTGGTCGTGCAATTCAATGGCTGCAATAACCGGCCTGCCTTGCTCGCTATGATAAAAGGGGCTGCGTATACCGATGCGCCAGTGCCGCTCACCGCGTTTTCCTAACACCTTAAGATCACCACCGGCATTAAATAAGGCGTTTTTAATCCCTAAGTCTTGCAGTTTTTCAATAGCTCGATTGACAGCCACACCCTTGGCAAAAGCACCAAAATCCAGTTCCACCGCCGGATTTGATGAGCTAACTCGAATATCATTAATTTGAATATCATTCATCTTGGGCGCTTGCAGCAAAAAGGCTTTAATTTTTTCCTCGGCCGGCGGTGTCATGACCTTACCACTATTGTGCTGAATATCCAGTTGATCAAATTGCCAAAGTTGCACCAATAAACCGATGGCAGGATTAAAAAGACCATCACTTTTTTCTGACAACTCACTGGCCGGTTGCAATAACGGTAGGACACTGGGATTAACGGAAAAAGGTTTGCCGGTTTTTAAGAGTTGGTTCACCCGGGTCAAAGGACCACCTTTGGTCGGATGCCAGGCATCATGTAAAAACTGCATGTCCTGACTAACTTCAGCTATCGCCTGTTGCGCTTTTTCGCTATCCTTGGTCCAGATAGAAATATCCACTAGAGTGCCAAAGGTGAATATCTGTTGGTGAACTAATTGTTCTTGCGGTGATTGTGAACAACTGCCAAGCAGCAATAGCAGAAAGAAAAAGCCGGTTTTAACCATTAAGCGCATCGTTTTTCGATGGCCTCCATTAATTCTGCGGCAATGTTCAAATTAAACTGTTTATCCAATTCTCGGATACAAGTGGGACTGGTCACATTAATTTCGGTAATATAATCGCCAATCACGTCAATACCGACAAAAATCAAACCCTTTTCTTTTAATACCGGGGCAAGTTGTTCACATAACCAATAGTCACGCTCACTTAAGGGAATTCCTTTACCGGTACCACCCGCTGCAATATTACCGCGATTTTCCCCGGCCTGCGGAATACGAGCCAAGGCATAATCGATGGGTTTCCCATCAATTATTAATATTCTTTTATCACCGGCAGAAATTTCCGGAATAAAGCGTTGTGCCATAGTAAAGACACTGGCATGAGAGGTAAGGGTTTCAATAATCACATTAGTATTGGGATCATCCTGCTTGACCCGAAAAATGGAAGCACCGCCCATACCACCCAGAGGCTTTAAGATAATATCCTTTTGTTCGGCTAAAAATGCTTTTAATTGCTTGGCATTACGAGTTACCAGAGTAGGGACAATACAATTTTCAAATCCCAAGGTAAACATTTTTTCATTGGCATCGCGCAAGCTTTGTGGCTCATTAACGATTAAAGTACCTTGTTGCTGGGCATACTCCAAAATATAGGTAGCGTAAATATACTCCATATCGAAGGGAGGATCTTTTCGCATTAAGATCACATCCAATTCGGCCAAAGGAATAGTTTTCTGTTCTTGCTCAGTACCATCAATAAACTCATACCAATGCTGATTATCATCAAAAACTTTTAGCTTACGACAATTAGCCATAGCCGTGGAGGATTGCATATAGAGATCGTTCATCTCCAGATAAAATATCTCATAACCACGCTTGTCCGCTTCCAGAAGCATGGCCAAACTACTATCCTTATATGCTTTGATGGAGCCGATGGGATCCATCACGATGCCCAATTTAATTGTCATAATTACTACGTCATTTAATGGTTGCTAAAGGGAAATTATAACACGGCGTGTTAGCGACGTTGATTAAAAATCACCCCAGAGGTATTGAAAATTGCTAATAATAGCCAGGCTTGCTGTTTCAGTTCTTAGAATCCGAGGCCCCAGTTGAATCCCTTGATAACCTATGCTTTGAGCCTGTTTTACTTCCTGCTCGGAAAGACCACCTTCCGGTCCGATTAGAATATTAATCTGCTTTGGAGTTTGTTTTGAAAGAGAAGCTAATGATTGATTGGAATAGGGATCTAAGATCAGTTTTAAATCAGCCTGTAGCGATTCTATTTGATTAAACTTAAATGGTTGATGAATCGCGACCTGTGCCACACGACCACTTTGTTCCAGAGCGCTATTGGCAACACCCTGCCAATGATTATGTTTTTTCTGGAGTCGTTTCTCGTCACTGAGTTTAACATTGGTGCGTTCCATCCAGACTGGATAGATGGCATTAACGCCCAGTTCGACCGATTTTTGAATGGTATAATCCATCCGATCGCCTTTGGAGATCCCTTGTAACAAGTTTATTTCGATAGGGGACTCATTATCCACCACATCAAATCGTTTTACCTCAACGACGACTCTGCGATTGGAAATGGAACAAATATGAGCATAGTATTCTCCCAATGGCTCCTGACCATTAAATAGAACGAGCTCGGCACCAAGCTTTAAACGCAATACCTTTGCCAAGTAGTTTGAGGCATTGCTATTTAGTTCCAGTTTTTGGTTGATTGTAAGTGAATCTGTGATAAAGACACGATGAATAGACATGAAAAAACAGTGGGAAATGGATAATTAAAAATGGAAAATTAAGTTCACAATCCTAGTGGGATTAAGTCAAAATATCAATAATTACGGTTATCAATTGCTTATTATCCCCCGGTTTTAGACATAAAGCGTAATACCTTTTCCGGTTTTTCGGTAAACTCATGTTTAAAGGGTTTTAGATTAATGGCATCCTGGATGGCTTGTTTTAAATCATCATCACTAATGCCATCGCGAACCAATTGACGCAGAGGATATTTATGTTCATCTCCCAGACACATATACAGATCACCGGTAGCGGAAAGTCTGACCCGATTACAAGTATCGCAAAAATGTTGAGAGATAGGAGTGATAAAACCGATCTTTAAATTCGTTCCTGCCACTTGAACATATCTAGCCGGTCCGGCCCCTTTGGTCATAAAGGCTGGTAATAGTTCATATTTTTCCGCCAAGCGATCTTCAATGGTTTTTAAATCGACAAAGTAATCCTGGGCATTCCGGCCGGTATCACCAACCGGCATGGTTTCAATAAAGCGCAAGGTAAAATCATGTTCCAGACAGAAATCCACCATCTCTTCAACATCATCGTCATTCACCCCTTTCATTAGCACCATATTGATTTTAATGGGATGTAAGCCAACGTCTCTGGCTTTTATCAAACCTTCTATAATCTTATCAATCTTACCCTTGGTGATCTGCTGAAACTTTTCCGCTTTTACCGTATCCAGGCTGACATTAATACGTGAGACACCAGCCTCTTTGAGCGCTTCGGCATATCGCCCCAAACGGGTGGCATTGGTGCTTAAGGAAAGATCGTGTAAGTCCGGTAGAGCATTTAAACGTTTGGCCAATTGACCGATATCCTTTCTCACCAATGGTTCGCCGCCAGTCAGACGAATCGAGGAAACACCAAGCTCGGTAAAAGCTTTAATGATCCGTTCAATTTCATCAAAGGTTAACCACTCTTCAGGAATATCATAATCGGTAAACTCATTCGGCATACAGTAAAAACAACGTAAATCACAGCGATCCGTCACTGAGAGGCGCAAATATTTAATACGCCGTTGAAACTTATCTGTAAGAATTGCCATTATTGGGAACCGTAGCTCATGTGGGTATGTTGAGAACTGATCTATATGGATATGATTAATAGTAGCGATAATACTTTATTTATAAAGGCCGATGCAATCATTGTTTTTAACAACCTCGAGTTAAATATGGACTAAAAATTTGTGTCCGTAAATAATTTAGATCAAGTTTTTTTTGGATGTGTGGATTTTAATATAGATAGGGTATAATCTCAGTATTGCTTTTTTTGCCGTTTAATACTATTAGAGTGTCGCTTTCATGAAGAAAAATATTTGCATAATTGGTGGGACAGGTTTTGTCGGTACAGTAATGGTTAACCGCCTGGTTCGCGAGGGACACCACGTCAAAATATTTAGTCGCAAACCGGAACGTTGCAAACATCTTAGCCTCCTACCCGATGTTAAAATTGTTAATGTCGATTATTTCGCCTCTAAGGTACTGGAACGGCAGTTTGACGGTTTCGATCTGGTCATTAATCTGGTTGGCATATTAAATAGCCTCGGTAATGAAAACTTTTCTAAGGTCCACATAGATCTGTCCAAACGAGTTGCTGAAGCGGCAGAATCTGTAAAAGTTAAGCGTCTGCTGCATATGAGCGCTTTAAATGCCGGCAATCAGGCTAGTGAATACTTGCGCTCAAAAGGCAAAGCACAGCATATTGTCCATTCAATCAATGGTGTAGCAGTAACCTCTTTTTCTCCCTCAGTAATTTTTGGTCCCAGAGACAGCTTTATTAATAAATTTGCCGGTTTATTGAATTTACCCGGCCCAATGCCTCTCCCAGGCGCTAACGCAAAATTTGCTCCTATCTATGTCGAAGATGTGGTGGATGCATTTGTCAATAATATTGATAATCCAGCTACCTTTGGTAATAACTATCCCCTTTGCGGACCAAAAGTTTATACTCTAAAGCAGATTGTTGAGTACACTGCCGAAGTATTAGGCAAAGAAGCAAATATAATATCCCTAGGTTGGGGAATGTCGTCTTTAATGGCAAGAATTATGGATAAGATTCCTGGCGCCCCCATGAGCCTGGATAATTTTCGCAGCATGAAAGTGGATAGTGTCTGTAGTGAGCCCGTCGCTCCTGAACTGGGGGTAACTCCCAGCTCTCTTGAAGCAACCGTTCCCTATTACTTGGGTAATTTTGAAGAAAATAATAATTTTAGTCGTTTAAGAGCTACCGCAAGAAGATAATAAACCGTGGAAGTTTATATCGTAGGAGGAGCCGTCCGAGACAAAATCCTTCAAATAGATACCGTGGATCGTGATTACGTGGTAGTCGGTTCCAGTGTCGAAGAGATGGTATCTCTAGGCTACAAACCCGTCGGTAAGGATTTCCCGGTGTTTCTGCATCCCAAAACCAAGGATGAATACGCCCTGGCACGCACTGAACGTAAAACCGCCAAGGGTTATCATGGTTTTGATTTTTATACCGATCCCAGCATTACTCTAGAAGAAGACCTATGTCGTCGCGATCTCACCATTAATGCCATTGCAGAGGGTGCTGATGGTAGTCTTATCGATCCATTTAATGGTCTGGACGATATTAAAAGTAGAATTTTACGTCATGTGTCCCCTGCGTTTGCCGAAGATCCGGTGCGAATACTCCGGGTTGCACGCTTTGCCGCACGTTTTGCTGCTTTTGGCTTTATAGTGGCCGAAGAAACCATTCAATTAATGCAAAACATGGTTGATAACGGTGAAGCCGACGCTCTGGTAGCGGAACGAGTCTGGCAGGAATTTGAACGTGCTTTAGCCGAACCTCAACCGGAAGTATTTTTTCAAGTGCTGCGGGACTGCGGTGCATTACAAAGATTATTTCCGGAAATCAACAACTTATTTGGTGTACCGCAACCGGAAAAATGGCATCCCGAAATCGATTCCGGCGTGCATACCATGATGGTGCTGCAACAGGCTGCAAGAATTACTGATGATATTGCCGTGCGCTATGCTGCCTTGGTACATGATCTGGGTAAAGGAATAACCCCAAAAGAAGAATTACCCAGTCATAAGAAACATGAAGCGAGAGGAATTCCTCTGGTAAAAAGTCTTTGCGAACGGATGAAGGTACCAAAATTGATCCGCGAATTGGCCTTGGCGGTCACCGAATACCATCTGCACTATCACAAGATTGGTGAAATGAAAAACACCTCGATAGTAAAATTCTTTAATAATCTCGATGCTTATCGCCGCCCGGAACGCTTTCAACAATTCCTGCTAGCCTGTGAAGCCGATTCACGAGGCCGCACCGGATATGAAAACACCCTGCCGGAACAGGTTGGCCTATGTCAAAATTATTTTAATGCTACTCAAGCTGTTGCCGTAGCAGATATCGTTAAGGCCGGATACAAAGGCAAGGCAATTGCTGAGCAACTTTACCGGAAACGGCTAAGTGCTTTAAGGAATTATAAGGCTAAAGCCGAATCAGGATAAATTGTTTTATTTTATGGTTATCCGGTGCAATGGAAAGGTGCTTTAAATCCAATACTGTATAGTGTGTTGATATCCATTTCGGTTGATAAAAATGCTCTCCCCTGTGTCCCTCTTTATTTTGCCGCGTCAGAAATTTTGCCCCCCAACCTTCCGATTCAATACGCTTTTGTAGATTGGGCTTATCAGTATCCAATAAATCCCCGATAAACCTGATATTGAATCGAAATGTCTCCTTGCAGTAGCCAGTCAATTATATTTGAGTCATTACACACTTTTTAATTTCACTATTATTATGCTTTGCCAAACGAAATTGATCGACTCCGGTAAAGCATTATTCGACAAGTTATCAATAGCAGATTGCATCATTTGGTTAACACAGCCGTATTGTTTTTTTTTCGGTACACCCGGTACTTCCTTCGTCATAAAATTTGGTAATTCCCCAGATTGGGCGATGGCCCATTAACCATGTCGGCTTGTCGCTCACCAAATTATCGACTTTCTTGAAAACCTTTTCATATCGAGCAGTAAAAGGTGAGTCGGAAAAACTATCACAAGCATTGGCAGAATCAATAACCACGATAATTAAAATCTCCAACATGCAAGACCATATCGGGTTTCTCGTCAGCACCAGCATCTGCTTAGGACTTAAACGGTTCGGCAGCTTTTCCGATAGCACAACCACCCTCACCTTTTTTTGGCTTTTTACAGCCTGTGTCACCGTATACCTGTATAGTTTTCGGATCGCTTTTTGCTAATGGAAACAACTCATTACTATCACTAAAATTAATCTGATAGGCTTTATTAAAATCGATTAATGCATCACAATTCAGATTAGCAAGGTTCTCTGTACAACTCAATAAAAATTCCAAGATAACATAATTAGAGAGAGCTATACTCTAGGGCTACACTTAACTTTGTTTCACAACTGGAAAAGGAAATATTATTGATTCAACAAATAGAAGGATTATGATTTCAAGTGTGATAACAACAGCTGTTTAGCTTCATCACGCTGTTGCTTGGATAAATTTTTTATATTACTTGGCTTACGGGTGATATCATGCCCCAATAATCGGATCGACCAGCGTCTGATATTTTTATTGGCAAAAAATTCATCTGCCATTAAGTGATTTTGATAGAGATCGAGATATTGTTGGCTAGCATTATTAAAGACATGCTGATTTAGAAATCCCTCTTGTTTAAATCCTAAATGCAGGGTACTTTGTTGCGCGTGGAGATTATCCCCATAGACCAGACTGATTAATTTATTCAATTTCGCCTGATGATAGGCAAATTCCATAACCAAAAGACTTGCTTCCAGCCCCAAAGATCCGACTCTATGTTCGGGTTTTAATAATCCAACCAGTATCTCAGCACGACTATGGGTAGCGTGATAATCAGTTAAAGCCGCCAAACCTATGGGAATCTGTCGATGATTCTCTTGTTTATAGATAACCCAGTCGATATGTCTTAGGCTAACAGGATCAATATTCTCCTGTTGTTGAATATTATTACGAACCTGTTCTAGGCTAACCTCTTTTGGTAGGGTTACACAATAGTGTGTCATAAAGGCAGTATCCCGATAGCATCGGGAAATATATTCTGCGTGCTCGGAAGCATAATTTTTCAGTAAAATAGTTTTGCCTTTAAGCGGCAGTTTCCAATTAGGAATTTGTTGACATTGCAGCACTTATCAATCAGTTCCCTTTACCGAATATACTGGCTGCACTGGAAGTTGAGCCAACAGAAGCGATGGAGGTATATGAGGAGTTCACCGAATCGGTTCGATTTATTACAAAGGTGTCCACTTCACTGGCTTGTGCCTGCTCCCAAAGAAACTCACCTTCAGTTCCTACCGGGATAGCGATGGCCTGAAAATAGATGGTTTCACCATCTTCAAATTCTGTTAAATCACTAAACCGAACAGGAATAGTTATTTCTTCATGATTTCTTTTAACTTCACCTAATGGTGTAGCCGGCGTTTCGAACACTCCTGGCCCGGATCTCTCGGCCGGACTAATCACCATGGCCGCAACAACCTGCAAACTCTCAGGATCAAGTTCCAATTGCCCCTGGCCTTCCGAAAAGCTCGCCCAACTATCAGCCTTATCCTTACCTTTGCTATAAGAGAGATAAATATTCAGCGAACTAGCATTATTAATGCCACTAATGACAAAATCAATTCTTTGATGAGCCGCCAGATTGGTATAAATAACCCCCTCTTGAAGGTTACCCAATGCCGTACTACCGGGAGGCGTTAAAATATCATACGGAGCACCAACTTCATCTAACACTAATTGCGGCGAATCGGTAAATTTAGAACCAGAATCCGCTTTTCCTAGTCCTGCAGCATTGACATAATGCACACTTAAAGCCATTTTCCCCGCTACGGCCGTAGCAACAAGCTTTTTATCCATATAATTTTCCTTTTACTATTTTTCTACTCTATCGTTATTGAATATAGAGTACCGGTACATTTTTATTAATAATCAAACTGTCTTTAACCGCACCATCAGCCTGAGAATAGCCGAAAAAGAAGCCGATTCCTCCGGTTATGGGTATATTCCCGGAAAAAATATTAATAGCATGACTCTCTGCCGCGATAATATTTTGATAGGCGGGCAATAATTCTTCATAGTTAGAGGTCTCCGTCGGTTTGGAAATAGCCTGCCATTGACCTGAGGGGTAAAGTTTGTAAAAGACATTATTGTTATCACCCCCTTCGGCATGCATGGCCACAACAAAAATTCGAATGGCTTGACCGATATGTCGAGAATCGGGATAGATGGTCGCTTTAATCTCAAAATTATCGCTACCGGTTCCATGATTAGCAGCGCTATACACCAATTCTCTGGGATTATCATTTTCGATTAATTGCAGTTCCTGTTGAGCATCATTAACCTTAACTTCCGCAATCATTTTGGCATCAGTGGAACCGAGGTCAAACAGATATACGGCACTATCCGACGGGACTATTATCGGCGTTGGTGTTGGCGTTGGTGTTGGTGTTGGTGTTGGTGTTGGCGTTGGCGTTGGCGTTGGCGTTGGCGTTGGCGTTGGTGTTGGTGTTGGTGTTGGTGTTGGTGTTGGTGTTGGCGTTGGTGTTGGCGTTGGCGTTGGCGTTGGCGTTGGCGTTGGTGTTGGCGTTGGTGTTGGTGTTGGCGTTGGCGTTGGCGTTGGCGTTGGCGTTGGCGTTGGCGTTGGCGTTGGCGTTGGCGTTGGCGTTGGCGTTGGCGTTGAAGATGGTATCAATGTATCCTCATTTATATCGAAAGTTTCTGAGGTAACATCGGTATTTGGCAAAAAGATCCCTAAACAGGTACCATCGGTATTGGCTATTACCCAGGGATGAGTATAAAAAGTTAGCTGAGTATATGAGTCACCCGGCTCAAGGGTAAAATAAGTCTCTCGATTCCCCTCATAGTTCAGCCAATAAAATTGGACCTTTTCACTTAATTGATTATTGAATTGAACACTGATTTCTACTGAATCATCCGTAGATAGTAAAGAGGATTCCTGACTACAATCGTGTATGGTAGCTTTTGCCGTATTAATTTGAATTCCTAACACGAATAAAAAGCCAAGTAATTTAAATTTACTAAACATCTCTTTTCCGATTACTTATTCTTTATTTTTGTGTGATTTAAAAACAGATTGTTAATATTTCAATAATTATTTCTTTTTTTTTAATAAATGTAAAGTTTATTGCCATTTTTACCCATTAAACACATATTTATTAAGTAATTAAACCCCACAAAAAAACAAAACATGGCTTTACATCAATTCTTAGAATATAATACTCCATCAATTCAAATTGTATTCATTTATTGTCGCTATGAACGTTTAAACGTAATATTAGTCCTGCTAGATAACTTAAGGACAAAATGGTGCGTTTAATCGGTATTTTCTTATTAATGGCTTTAACGAACATCTCCGCTGCACAAAACGTTTCGAGCGAACTCCCTGGTTTAACCATAAACATCAACCACAATGACGGAGGAAAAACCAGTAAGCGGCATTTGCAAACTTTACTTGATGCCTTTAAAGAAAAAATAAGACTTTCCTTCGAGTTTCTTACCTTATTTCATTTCATAACCAAGGTTTTCCACTGAGTTATTTAAATAACAACTAAATGTTATTATATTTTCATTTTAAGTAAATCAAATAAACAACTTATCAGATTAAAATAAAGATTAAGGAGGGGGAAATGTCTTTATACGGAGTAACCGCAACAAGTTTAAATATAAGATCAGAACCAAAAACCTCTGCTTCAAATAAAATTGCAGTTTTACCGCAGGGTCAGTTAGTCAATCAAGTAAATAGCGACGATGAACCTTGGTGGTTTATCACTGTTGAACTTAGGGGACAAATGATTGAAGGATATGTTCATTCAAGGTATCTTCTAAAAAAAGAAAATACCGCCATTGAACACACCTTCAACAATATAACCGCCGTTCATTTACAAGAAAACAAAACATCAATTACTAGAAACAGAGATGGTGGACGGGCCTATCCTCTTGGTGAACCAAATAGGCCGACACGCAATGCTTCCGACAAGGCTGGTAAAGCTAACCAGTTAGGAGAAGTTATCAATTGGCTTGACGCTGAAAGCAGCAGCCGATATCAGCGAAAAGGAACAACGACTTATTGTAATATTTATGCCTACGATTATTGTTACCTTGCAGATGTATACTTCCCTCGTGTTTGGTGGACACAAAGAGCCTTACTCGAATTAAACCAAGGAAGAAATGTCCCGATTCAATATGGCCAAACAGTAAGAGAACTTAACGCAAACGCATTGCACGATTGGTTGGAAGATTTTGGTAATGACTTTGGTTGGCAAAGAACATTTAGCCTAAATGAAGCTCAGCAAGCGGCTAATCAGGGAAGAGTTGTCATCATTTGCGCTAAAAGAGTAACTACTAATAGGCCAGGGCATGTATGCCCAATAGTTCCGGAAACGGATAACTTTCAAGCTCAACGCAGAAGAAATGACGACATATCAAGACCATTACAAAGCCAGGCCGGTAGTCGAAACTACAAATATAAAGCGGCAAATCAATGGTGGCAAGCAACTAAGTTTCAATCTTTTGGAATTTGGCTTCATGAATAAATTGTCAAAGAGAGGTGCCTTACGGTTATCCTATAGATTTTTAAATTCCAAAAGTTTATTGGAACAAGTTCATTTCTAATTAGCCTTAGAATTAAATTTATTTTTACTATCCAAATTGCGACCAATAGCAACGATCTAGGTATGTTTTTTTAGTTCCTTCTGTTTTTATTTCGGAAAAAAATCATCCTTTACATTGCCCCTTTCAATCGGCATGATATGGTTATCTATTTTAATAATATATTCAACTATATAACCAACTTATGCCAAATTTAAATACAATAAAAACAAATCGTTATCTGTATTTACTTTTTGCCTTTCTCTTTACCATTCTTTTAATTCTAAATTCACTCATGCCATTATGGGGTGATGATTGGTGGCGGGTCGTTCAACCAAGCGATTTCAGCAATATCTTTGAACGAATTAATGATGAGTATTTTGCCTGGGGTGGGCGTATTACCGTCCTATTTTTTAATTATCTTACCCTTTTGGACTACCCTGGTACTTTAGTTGTTTTTTCCATTTTGAATAGCCTGGTATTTTGTCTTTTATTGGCTGCTATATTTCGTGGTGCTATTGGTCGTTGGCCAAGTAGTAACCTCTCCGATCTATTTACTATTTTTAGCCTTTTTATTTGTATCTGGTTTTTTACTGAAAGTTTTGGTGAGGCAATTTTATGGAAAACCGGGGCGATTGCTTATCTATGGGTGATTACTTTTTCAATTTTGGTTTTAGTTCCTTTTGTAGATCTACTAGCCGACAAAAAGGTTATTGATAATAGTAAAACACGACTTTTTATTTTCCCAATCGCCGTATTTTTTCTAGCCATTGGCCTGGAAAATGTTTCGGTTAGTCTTTTGCTATTTATGGCTTTTGCCTTTCTAATTGCCTGGATAAAAACAATTAAATTACCTTTATGGTACTGGTTAGTGGCTATTGGCCAGTTAATCGGTACGGCAATATTATTAAGCGCACCCGGCAATTTTCGACGTTACGATGTACAAAGTGCCGGATTAGCTTTATATGAACGTTTTAACGGTTTATTGGAAACTATCTGGCAGCATTTTGCCATCGAGATGCCGGTGGTGTATCTGTTTTTATTGTTAATATCGGTGATGTCATTTTTAAAGTTTGAAGCGCCAAAAATTAGACTATGGCTTTGGTTGTTGATTGCCATAATGCTGGCTTTTAGTATGGCTGGCTCAACCGGTATCAATTTTCAAAACCGAACTGCTTTTGTTGCTGAAATTGCTGTCCTTACCGCTATGAGTACTTTAATTTTTCCTTTGTGGCAACAGGCTAAAAATAATTGGCTTGTGACGCTTCCTGCCATTTCAGTATTGCTTATAATTTGGGGTATGGATTTTGCCATGGTATTTGAGCAGTATTATGCCACCCAGCAACAGCAAGTGCGTCGTGCAGAATTACACAAGGCTTATTCTGATAATAAAATCGATAAGATCTATCTGCCTTCCATAAAAGTTCCCGGTTTCGACAAGCTTAAAGACGATATTATGGATGATCGCTATTTTTTACGTGATATTCACGAGGACAAGGAAAATAACGAATGGCGCAATGGTAGTTATGCTCACTATTTCGGTTTTAAATTTGCCTGGCGAGTAAATAAATCCTATCTGATTTTTTTACCGGAATTAGTTTCCAATCCCAATTGGCAAATTCACCTAATTAGTACCGATATGATTGTCTTTAGCCGTTTGGAGGATTTCGGCTATAAGACCCATCGAGGCTTATATTTAATTAGCCCTAAAAAACAGTGTGTGCTTACCTTTAAGACAAAAACTGATGATGATAAAAAAGAGCTGGAGTCTGTTCGGCAGGTGGCAACGGTCAACACTTTGGGTAATCTGGACTTTTCACTATGTACCAGTCGTATGGAATTAAATCCGCAATTGCCCAACATAACCTTGAAATCGTCCCGTTTTAAAGAACTGGAAATTGATTTTGGAGTTAACAAAGCAATTAAACAATTTCCTCAATTTTTACAGCTCAGTGTTAATAAAGTAAAAAATTGGGGTGCTTGTAAGTTACACCGACATGCCGACACTCTTATAGATCCTTTCTTTTGTAGTGTAAGTAATACGCCCAAAATGAAAAAAGGAATTATGACATTCGGCCCGTATTATACTATTGAACCAGGACAGTATAGGGCTTCTATTCAATACCAATCGGAAGGTAATTCTGGGAGCTGGGATCAAGTGATACAGTACAATCCCGGAGCTGAATACATTACCCAAAAACCGCTATCCGATTCCGATGGCAGAATTAAAACCATTCACCATGATTTCAATGTTATACGCCCGGGCGGCAAACTGGAAATTCGTTCTTACTATAATGGGATTGGAAAACTTAAGATATTTTCGGTTAAATTAAGTGCACTTAAATAAGAAAAGTTCGTCATGTGTTCATTTTAATTCCTTTTTTCTATCAATATCTCCACCAAGACAATAATTTTAGTTTAACAACCGTAAAACAAAGTTTTTAATCTCTTATTTTTAACGACTTTTTAATTTTTCAATATTTATCCAGGCAAAGGTTGTGAAACTATGTTATAAGTATTCGGCTGTGAATTAAGAAAAAAGTAACAAGAAAGTTGTAGGAATAATCCTACATACATATTACAAAAAATTGTCTTAACTATAAAGAAAGCTTGATTCAATTTCTAAGCAATAAACTATATTTATGGCCAAATATTCCTTTCCCACAATAAATTTATATCTAAAAATATGTCGTTAGCCGATTCATCTCAAACTGAAATCCAAGCGATGGTTCGTACTGAGCAAGTGAAATTGCTTTACCATGGTTTAATTACCAGCATTCCAGTTTCTTTAATCATTGCGTTTGTCACGGCAGTTATACTCGAGAAAATCATTCCATCGAGTATTGTTTACGGATGGTTAAGTATATTAGTCGTTGTCTCATTAATGCGTCTCGCCTTAGCTATTCTGTTCTTTAAAAATAAAATTCCCAGCTTAAATGTGGAGCACTGGTATCAATTATTTTTTATCACAACCACACTAACAGCATTAACTTGGGGAATAGGTGTATGGTTGATGTTCCCTGCTGTTTCGATTGCTCATCAAGCTTTTTTGGGTATGATAATTGCCGGTTTGTCTGCTGGTGCAATTTCAGCATTAAGCTCATCCTTAATCATTTCGACTGTTTTCATTTTATTAACCGTATCACCATTATGGTTTCGGTTTTTTGCAAGCGATAGCGAATTTAGCCTGGCGCTGGGCGGCCTTAGTTTATTATTCCAAATCGGTGTGTTATTCAATGCACGCCAGATCAATAAAAGTATTCTACAGAACGTAAAACTTCGTCATCAAAGTAACCAACGAGAACTGGCTTTAAAGCAAAGCGAAGAGCGCTTAAATGAAAGCGAGGAAAAGTATCGACGTTTATTTGAATTATCCCAAGATCCGATGTGGATTATTCAGGACCAGCGAATTGTTTTGATTAACAATGCTGCGATTAGTACTCTGGGATATTCCACAGAAGAAAGTTTCCTGAATCATCATCCAGCAGATTTTTCACCTCCGTATCAGGACAATGAAGAGGAATCGAAAAGTAAGCTTAATAAACTTATGGAGTTTGCAACAGAACAGGGGCACCACCATTTCGAATGGTTGTTTCAAAAACAGAATCAGCAGGAGCTCCCTTCTTCTATATCTATAACCGGTATACCTCTAGCCGGACAGCAAGCTCTATTTTATATTTGGCGGGATATTTCGAGTCAAAAGGAATCAGAACAAGCTTTACTTAAAGCACAAAAAAAGGCTGAACAGGCTTCCGAAACAAAAAGTCAGTTTTTAGCTACCATGAGTCATGAACTCAGGACACCAATGAATGGTATCTTGGGTATGTCGGAGCTTCTCGATGATTATCCGCTGCCAAATGAACAAAAAGAATATTTAAACATACTTAGAAAATCCGGTAAAAATTTAATGAATATCCTAAATGATATTCTTGATTTTTCAACCTTGGAGTCAGGTCGCTCCGAGTTAAAGCTTTCACCCTGTAACTTTCAGATAAATTTCTCGGAAATCGTTAATATTTTAGAACCTAAAGCTCAGGAAAAAAGATTATCATTAGACCTTCACTTTCCTGACAATTTTCCCGAATATCTAATTGTGGATATCGGCAAGATCCGCCAAATATTGCTCAATCTAATCGGTAATGCCATAAAGTTTACCGAGCAGGGCGAGATAACAATATCAGTTGAACAGCAATCAATCGACGTGAACAAGCATACAATCAAGGTTCAAGTTAAAGATACAGGAATCGGAATCGACCCCGACCTGCAAGATAAAATTTTCGAATCATTTACTCAATCTGATAGTTCCTCAACCAGAGCTTACGGTGGAACCGGGCTAGGATTGGCAATTAGTCAAAAGCTGGTTCATTTGATGAAAGGAAACATAGGTGTAAATAGTGAATTAGGAAAAGGCTCATGTTTTTGGTTTGAACTTCCCCTGGAGACTTCCTCTACTGCTATTTCTGATATTAACAAGAACGTTGAACTCGATGCATTCGACATTTCTCCAGCCGTGGCCAAACAATTTCGTAAAGTCAAAATTCTATTAGCGGAAGATCTGTATTCCAACCAACTACTAGTGTCATCCATAATGGATTTTCTGGAAATTAAGTATGACATTGCAAGTAACGGCTTAGTGGTTTTGGAAATGATCAAAAACCAACAATACGACTTAATCCTTATGGATTGTCATATGCACAAAATGGATGGTTATGAGGCAACACGAAAAATTCGAGAATTAGAAGGAAAGCAAAAACATACTCCAATTATTGCACTGACTGCAAATGCCATGGAATCTGACCGTCAAAAATGTTTGACGGCCGGTATGGATGATTTTATTAGTAAACCGATTAATATCATGGAACTAAAAGACATATTGACCGTGTGGTTAGATAAATCAAAAAACAATTAATTAAAAATATCCAATTAACATTGAAAATAATGGTAGTATTTTTATATTAATATAGATTGAACACTTATACTACACCTATTGGTTCGAACAAAAGACAAACTTTTAACTGCTACCAGATATTATTTGAAACTTCTACTATAGCTGGAAATTTTCAGTTCATCTAATAATTGCGGTAATATTTCTCCCGATGGACCTATCATTTCAATATCTGCCAATCCCGATACCGGACTCTCTTGCGTATTGAGTAAAATGACCTTTGCGTCATTTTGTTGTGCAATATCGATTAATCCTGCTGCCGGGTATACCGTGGCGCTGGTACCAATGACAAGCAAACAATCTATCACCCGACACAATTGCTCCGAAGCTTGCCAGGTCTGATCCGGTAATGCCTCACCAAACCAGACCACCGAGGGACGCATATAGGCTTGCTGACAACTCGGGCAAGTCCTAAGAAGTGGAGCATTTTCCAAGTGAATGGTTTCTGAATAACCGCATAAAGCATCACAATGATCTTTTATAATTTCACCGTGTAAGTGGTTTATATGCTTATTGGCTACTCCAGCCTGTTCCAATAAATTATCGACGTTTTGGGTGATTTGAATTAAATTGGGATACTTGGCCAAAGCGAAATGACCGGGATTGGGTTTAGCCTCAGCCAACTTTCGACGCCGCCAGGCATACCAATCCATAACACGTTCCGGATCAGCATGAAATCCATTACGCGAGGCCAATTCTATTGGATCATATTTAGCCCAAAGGGCATCGGTTTCCGGGTCGCGAAAAGTTGCCAAACCAGACTCGGCACTCAATCCTGCTCCCGAGAATACAGCCACATGTTTAGCCTGCATCAAAATTTTTCTAGCCTTTAATATTGTTTCCATCATGTCCACGGTTTATCTAATAAAGTAATTCAATTTAGCGTACAATCTGTTTATATGGAAAATCCAGTAGCAATTAATTTACCAGTTTTTTTTCGGGAGATGAAATGTCAATTAAGATTGAATACATTGTGTGCAATAAAAAAGGTGAAGAATTGAATCGATTTGACGCAAAATTAGAAGCTGAAGCGTATGACTCGGTCATTTGTGCCGCAGAAGATATCTGCATCATATTGGAGCCCATACAGACTGAACTATCTTTAACTGAAGATCAGTTATTTACCATATCCGAACATCTGGCCTTCCAGGCTGACGAAGTCAAACTGGCGTTAAAACAGATCAAAAAATACAAAACACCAAGCACAGCCAAGACCAGCAATTCCAAAACCACTACCTCTAAAACCAAGGTGGAAAATGACGTTATTGAGCAGAGTGATAAACAGACCAAGTAAGCCTGTGCATTTAGAAATAATAGGTATCGATAAAAAAGTAGAGGGTGATACTGCAACTTACCAGAATGACAAAATATCTGACATAATGTTGCGGCAATTGACGAGAATAATGTGCCGCCACATAACCACCCACTAAGGTGCCTCCCAGAACAATAAATCCTTGAGTCCAGGCGATTATACCTTCATAAATAAACAATCCCACTGCAATTATCGAGATTACACTGGAAATCATCAATTTTAAACCATTCATCAAATGAATATCGCTATGTCCGGCTAAAACCAGATAACTTAGTAGAATAATCCCTAGTGCGGCATTAAAAAAGCCTCCGTAAACCCCCACCATAAACAGACCTGTAATTAAGCTAAGACTCCCTAATAGAGAGACATGCCGATAGTTTGAGGTTAATTGGCGGATTTTAAGATTTAAGTCAGCGCCAAAGATAAATAGTAAGGTGGCAAATAACAATAACCAGGGTATAACCTCTCGAAACAGCTGTTCGGTGGTTTGTAATAATAACCAGGCTCCGCTAATGCCGCCAACTAAGCTGATTAGAACCAATAACGGCAGCTGTTGTTTGTGTTCCGACAACTCTTGGCGAAAAGCATAGGTTCCACTCAGATAACCGGCACAGGAAGCCATGGTATTAGTAGCATTGGCACTTATCGCAGGAATACCAACCCATAATAACGCCGGAAAGGTAATAAAACTGCCGCCGCCGGCAATCGAATTAATCAAACCGCCCAGAAATCCAGCCACAAAAAGAAAGATCAACTCAGAAAACAACATATAAATTCGGATTAACAATAATTAACAGCTCATATTAGCACTGTTACTGACTTTTTGATTAATTATTAATTAAGCTTTATTATTCTGTGTGGGGGAAAACAAAAAATATAATAAAAATTAAGGGGATTAATTTTGAAAATTAACCTTACCGCCTCTAGAGCCCTACTTCTCTTTGTTATTATAGTTTTATTATGCAGTGTTATTGTCGGCAGTATCGTCTCTGAATATTTTAAACATCGTTCCGTCCAAAAACTGGCTGAAGACAGCGCCCGACAGACATCATTAATCATTTTTGAAAGCTTATATTCGGTCATGGAAAGAGGTTGGGACCAGAACGATATTAACGAAGTGATGAGTCGTTTAAGAAAGGTTCTGCCAAAAACAGATATATCGCTATTACGGGGTGAAAGAGTAGCTGAACAATTCGGAAAGGGGTCGCAACAGATTGATGAACATTTAAATGATCAACTAATTAATAAGGTGTTGCGAAGTGGCGAAGCAAAATTATCCGAACAGGAAGGAAGCTTACGCTTTATCTATCCAATCATAGCCGAGCAAAAATGCCTGTCCTGTCATACCAATTCTAAACTTGGCGATGTCAACGGTATGATTGATATCCGCTTTCCCATCAAAGATCTGCGAGTTCCGTTAGAGTTTATGCTGGAATCCATCTTTTGGGTATTTGTGATCATTTTTATTATTGCCACAATTATCGCTTTTATCATAATGAATCGCTGGTTAATTATCCCCATTAAAAATTTAGCCCACCATATGCGCGAAATTGATGCTCTGGATGAAATGACTGAGGAGGCTCAACATTCCCATTGGGTTATTTCCGAGATTAGAACTCTGACCGAAGAATTTCATTATCTCTTGCATAAACTGGGCGTGGTACAAAAGAAACTACAAGAGCGTTCGGAGCGTGATCCTCTCACCGGTCTGTATAATCGTCGACACCTGGACGAAGAACTCAATAAGGAGTTGGCTCGTTGCAGACGCTACGACCGTTCTCTGGGACTAATAATGATCGATCTCAATCACTTTAAACCCATTAATGATCAATATGGCCATGAAGCGGGTGACCAAGTCCTGTTGGCGGTGTCTCAAGCTATGTCTAAACAATTGCGACACAGTGATCTTATTGCCCGTGTGGGAGGGGATGAATTTATGATAATCGCCACGGAAAGCAACCAGACAGCGGTGCAATCATTGACGGAAAAAATCGCTATGGTAGTCCATTCCACCTGGGTAGACTTCCAGGGTGACTCCCTTTCCGTCACTGCCAGCATCGGTTTTGCCATCTACCCAAAAGACGGAGACAATGCAGAAATGTTACAACGCCAGGCTGACAAGGCCATGTACAAAGACAAACAGCTCTGGCATGCTCAATTAAGTAGCAACTAAAATGGAATAGGATATTGGCGCATTACCGAATCAATATCACTTAAAGCCGATTCGGATATGAGCATATTAAAAGCATCAATATCCTCTTTTAATTGCGCCATAGACGTTGCACCGATAATTGTCGAAGCAACACCATCCATTTGATTACACCAGGCTAAGGCCAGTTGCGCGGGCGTAAAATCATATTTTTTTGCTACCTGCGCATATTCCTTAACTGCCGAATTAACCATCGGCCGATCACGAAAAAGGCCATTGCGTTGCGCCGCACTCCAGCGACTGCCTTGGGGACGAGCGCCATCCAGATATTTACCGCTCAACACCCCTCCCGCTAAGGGTGACCAGGGTAAAAACGATACCTTGGCATGAATGCAGTTTTCAATTAAATAGGGCCAATCTTTACTGTGCAGAAGATTAAATTCATTTTGAATGGAAACCATACGTGGCAGATCGTGCTTTTCGCTTAAACTCAGATATTCATTAATTCCCCATGGAGTATCATCAGACAAACCACAAAATCGAATTTTCCCGGCTTGTATACAACTCTCCAAAGCTTGAAGAATTTCCAACATCCCGTCACTCTGAGCTTGGGTATCAAATTGACTGAACTTTACCATGCCGGGCCAATGCTTGGAAAAATGCGGGGAGGTTCTATTCGGCCAGTGTAATTGATAGAGATCGATATAATCAGTATGCAATCGTTGTAAAGAAGCATCCACCGATTGGATTATCGCTTCTCCGGTAATATCGCCGCCATTGCGTATCCAAGGCAAACCATTCCCAGCTATTTTACTGGCCAGAACAATCTCACTACGACGCTGACTATTGCGAGCAATCCAATTACCGATTATGCTTTCCGTTTTGCCATAAGTATCAGCCGTGGGCGGAACCGCATACATCTCTGCGGTATCAAAAAAGTTAATTCCTTGCGACAGGGCATATTCGATCTGTTCATCAGCATCGTTTTGGTCGTTTTGTGTCCCCCAGGTCATGGTTCCCAGACAAACACGAGAGATATCAACATCTGTATTTCCAAGTTTTGTGTATTCCATTTTCTTCCGACTAAATCTGATTAAAGTGCGTCTTTTATAGCATAGCAAACAATCAGACAGGCCGCATTTTTATTAAACTCACCAGCGCATGAAGTTAGGAAATAATTCAGGGTTCGGGTGGCTTAGGGATAAAACTACGGTACAATAGCTCTTGAATTTTTACCTAATAACGACAGTGTAATGACAGATAGCAAACAAAAACAATTAGTTCTAGTCGACGGTTCTTCCTACCTTTACCGCGCATTTCACGCCATGCCCGGCCTGACCAACTCCAAAGGTATGCCCACCGGTGCTGTATACGGCGTGGTCAATATGTTAAAACGGCTGTTAAACGATTACGATACTTCCCATGTAGTTGTAGTTTTCGACGCCAAAGGCAAAACCTTCCGGGATGATATGTATGAACAGTATAAAGCCAACCGCGAAGCAATGCCGGATGATTTACGCTGTCAGATCGAATCTTTACACCAAGTTGTTAAAGCATTAGGCTTTCCCATTTTATCCATTCCCGGGGTAGAAGCAGATGATGTGATCGGTACCCTGGCAGTGGAAGCGGAACAACAGGGTATTGCAACGGTCATATCAACCGGCGATAAAGATATGGCCCAACTTGTCACCGAACAGGTGACATTGATTGATACCATGAAAAACCAAGCTATGGACATTGCCGGTGTGGAAAACAAGTTTGGCGTCCAGCCTGAACAGATAATCGATTACTTGGCTTTAATTGGCGATACTTCCGACAATGTTCCGGGAGTTCCCAAAGTGGGACCTAAAACTGCGGTTAAATGGCTAAAAGAATATGGCAGTGTTGCCAAAATTATTGAAAATGCAGATAAATTTGGCGGCAAAGTCGGCGAGAATCTGCGTTCTTCTCTGGAACAACTAAAACTTTCCTACCAATTAGTGACCATTAAATGTGATGTCGAGTTACCTCTTAAGGTGGAAGAAATTACCTTGGCTGATGCAGATCAGGATAAATTAAAAGAACTATATGCCGAACTGGAATTTAAAACTTGGTTGTCACAATTATTAAAAGCCGATCAAACCAGCTTATTCGACGATGCTACTACCGAGCAAATCGAGGCTGAAGACAGCAAAGGCGAATATGAAATTATTCTTGACTGGGAACACTTTGAGCAATGGTACCAAGCATTGGAAGCTGCTGAACTATTTGCCTTCGATACTGAAACAACCTCATTAAATTATGTCCAAGCGGAAATTGTTGGCGTCTCTTTTGCCATAGAAGCGGGCAAAGGTGCTTATGTCCCCTTTTGCCATGAAGATATTGAACATCCTGAGCAACTATCACGAGATGAGGTCCTGGCACGGTTAAAACCGCTACTGGAAAATGATAACAAAGCCATCATCGGTCAAAATCTAAAATACGACAAGAATGTTTTAGCTAATTACGACATTGATTTAAAAGGTATTGCGTTTGATACCATGTTGGAATCCTATGTGCTAGATAGCACTGCCACCCGCCACAATATGGATGCCTTGGCTCTGAAATATCTCGCCTATGCAACGATTCACTTTGAAGATATTGCCGGTAAGGGCGCCAAACAATTGCGCTTTGATCAAATCCCCATTCAAAAGGCTGGTCCTTATGCGGCCGAAGATGCCGATATTACGTTGCGCTTACACCAAAAACTTTGGCCTATGTTAGTGGAAAAAAGCCAAGAATCAGAGCAGAACAACCTGCAAACACTATTTAGTGAAGTAGAACTACCGCTTCTGAATGTATTATCCCGGATCGAGCGCAATGGCGTATTGTTAGATAGTCAGATGCTGGTCAAACAGAGTATGGAATTAAGCAAAACCATTCAGGAAATGGAAAAACAGGCCCATGAATTGGCGGGAGAAAGTTTTAATCTGGCCTCGCCCAAGCAGATTCAGCATATTTTATATGACAAAATGGAACTGCCGGTAAAAGTCAAAACGCCAAAAGGAGCACCATCGACTTCTGAAGCGGCCTTGCAAGAATTGGCCATGGACTTTCCCCTACCAAAATTGATTTTGGAATATCGCAGTCTGGCAAAATTAAAAAGCACCTATACGGAAAAACTTCCCTTGTTGGTAGAGGAAAAAACCGGTCGAGTACATACTTCATATAATCAAGCGGTAGCGGTAACCGGGCGTCTTTCATCCACCGATCCCAATTTACAGAATATTCCTATCCGAACGCCTCAAGGTCGTCGTATACGTCAGGCTTTTATTGCCCCACAAGGCAAAAAAATTGTCGCGGCTGATTATTCTCAAATCGAACTTCGGATTATGGCCCATCTTTCCGAGGATCCCGGTCTATTGAATGCTTTCGCCTCGGGACAAGATGTACACCGTGCGACCGCCGCCGAGGTCTTTGGCGTGGAGACAGAAGCGGTAAGCGATGGTCAACGACGCAGTGCCAAGGCGATTAATTTCGGCTTGATTTATGGTATGTCGGCTTTTGGCTTGGCCAAACAATTGGATATTGGTCGTAAACAGGCTCAGGATTATATTAACCTCTATTTCGAACGCTATCCCGGTGTTAAATACTATATGGAAACCATGCGGGAATTAGCCAAAGAACAGGGCTATGTGGAAACCGTTTTTGGACGTCGCCTGTATCTGCCCGAAATTAATTCTCGTAACGGCCAACGCCGCCAATATGCAGAACGTACCGCAATTAATGCTCCCATGCAAGGTAGTGCAGCTGATATTATAAAGCGTGCGATGTTAGCAGTTGACAGTTGGCTATTCGGTCTGAAGCAAGATCCGCAAATGGATATTAAAATGATTATGCAGGTCCACGATGAACTGGTTTTTGAAATACCAGAAGATGACTTATCCGAAAATGTAGCTATGATAAAAACAATAATGGAAGCCGCAGCTAAATTAAAAGTTCCTCTTATCACCGACGTGGGTATTGGCAAGAACTGGGATGAAGCACATTAGAAGGTGCCGACTATGATTGCTATTCCAAATGGGATAGAATAGGCCCAATCAAGGATTTGTGATTGCCTAATATGGCTAAGTAACCAAATCACAAGCTGTTTTGACGCCAACCTACATCAACTATCGTGTCACCAAGCAGCCGCAAAATGATCGGTTCTGAAATAATGGATCAGAACCTCTACAAATAGGATCACATATGAGTATTAGAAAGTTCAAGGGGCTTGAACCAACTATTGGCGACAATGTTTATATTGATGAATCGGCGCAAATTATCGGTCAAGTCAATATCGGTAATGAATCGTCAATCTGGCCTTTGGTAACTATTCGCGGAGACGTTAATGTCGTTACGATTGGTGAAAATACCAATATCCAAGATAACTCTGTTTTGCATGTAACTCACGAATATGAAGGTCCCGGTAGCGGTTATCCTTTGACGTTAGGGGATAATGTCACGGTTGGTCATAATGTTATCCTACACGGTTGCACTATCGGTAATAATTGTCTGATTGGCATGGGTACCAAAGTACTGGATGGAGCTATTATCGAAGATAATGTGTTTATTGCTGCCGGTAGCCTGATCCCGCAAAATAAGCGTGTTACTGCCGGGCAACTCTGGATGGGCAGCCCTGCTAAACCAATCCGTAAATTATCCGAGCAAGAACTGAACTGGTTGCAATATTCAGCCAAGCAATACGTTAAATTGAAAAACGAGTATATGTAGCCTAGCTATACCAGCATCAAGCAATCTATCGAATAGATGCATGCTATTCCTAATTCTGTTTCATCTTATTTGTTTTTAGCTGGATGCATCAATAACTCTAATACCATACTCGGGTATTGTTTTATCATCCGACAACCACCAAAGCAGAACATGAGTATCAATTAATATCCTCCTCATGAACTGCCACCCTCAAAATCTTCTATAATGTCTATTGGTGTCTGATCAAAGCCATCGGCCATCTTAATTTGCCCTTTGTATTTACCAGGTTTTCTTGGTATTCCAACTGGTTTGTGAGGAATTAAATCGAGATAAGGCTTCCCTGATTTAGCAATAATAATCTTATCCCCAGCCCAGGCTCAATAGCTTGGATAACGTGGCGAGAAAGATAAACTATGAATTTGTTGGCCAGAGAGTCTGCAAGTCATATAAAATGTCGTTTTTTCTTTTTCTATATATCTCAATTACAAAATGGAATTAATAGGATTAGATTTGATACACAAGATAAAGTTGAATTAAACACATTTCATGTTTGTTCCTAAGGCTTTCAACAATTAATTTAAAAATAAAGTAGAGTTTCATTCCCATTTCTGACGCAATTTTTCTTTCCCTTTTTGCCAAGACTCCGCATCACCATAATCAAAAAAATTATTTGCCCTGGAATGAGCCCCTTTTTTTCGTTGTGCATGTTTGATTGGACACCAAAACTGCTCCGTTCTCGCGGTAATTTCTCTAGCGTAAGCTATCAGACCATTTCCATAGCCACAATACACACAGTTTATTTTTTCAATAATATTCAGATAGGCTAAGTGGTGCCGATCAATAACGATAAAATCGTCACGTGAAACGATAGGGATATCATATATCCTAAAACAGATATGTTGGTATAAGGTTATAGACAGATCTAGGATGAACAGGGGAATAATCATCGCATAAATAATGGGGGCTGATAGGATATAAGATAAAGGGGCTTGCCGAATATACTGCCACCAGGCCGTTCTCTGTTGTTTTTGAAACTGTTTAATTCCTTTTTCAAAAACGACCTTTCCTTGTAGAAGATGGTAGTGAAACTTAATTCGACTTTCCTGGAGCAATCCTTCTATTTCTTTCTCAAGTTCGCGTTGGGCGTCGCTAAATTTAGTCAAAATTTCATCCAATGTCTTTTTTACCGGCATGTTGTAATCTCCCAATGTAATAGTAAAAAACTACAAATATATAATTTTGCACAGATTTATTTTCATCATGACCAAACGATTATTTCACGTAAATATTTATACTAAGATATTGAATATATGTGGGTTTGATCCTATTTCTTAAATAGAAAATTAAAACTATTTGTTAATTTTTTAGTGGAGTGGTTATGAAATATAGCCAAACAGTTCAGAACAAGTCTAATCAAACAGCTTTAAAGTTGATTGAGCAAATCAGCGCGCAGGGACTCGATGCAACTCCCATCATATATGAAGCATTTTTTTAATGCTTACTATCATAATGACATGGAACTTAAAGCGTTTAACCGTATCATGTGGAATCAGTGTCAGCAGACTAGCAGAAATCAAGTTCAATACGATATTGTCCATGAATAATTGGCCGTAGTGTTTTAGTCTGGCCTTAAATCCAGTACGAATCCATTTATAATTAGTCGACCCTTAAATAATGCCTAACCATTTGATTAAATGGTATAAATTGTCTTTATTGATCGTCAGTTTCGACCGGAAATGTTATAATAACATCAGGTTTTCTGGTCGAAATGGTGTAAAAATGTACACAGATTCTTCTCAGTATCAACAGCTCAGTTTTTTCGGTGAGGA
>Ga0209475_10000709_pt1:52500-55868 | contig 55868 bp, 30 predicted proteins | sample tdDd471_FD_187128 | JGI IMG/M metagenome (GOLD analysis project Ga0209475, IMG submission 187128) | Marine sediment microbial communities from the Atlantic coast under amendment with organic carbon and nitrate - tdDd47.1 (SPAdes)... | ecosystem: Environmental > Aquatic > Marine >... | reverse complement strand
TGGAAGTAACCTTGAAGGATACACTAAAGAGCTTGAAAAAATTAAAAAAACTTTTTTTAAAATTTTTCTTGACAATAGGAAGCAAATGAACTAGAAATACTGCTTCGTGCGTTCGATCTCTGAAAACTGAATAGCAGAAAACGTTAATTCCAAAACGAGTAATTTAAACTTTGTAATTATAGAACAACCTGCATACATTATATATAACGTCAGTTAGATATCTGTATGTCGGGTCAAATACTTCAGAAATTAAACTGGAGAGTTTGATCCTGGCTCAGAACGAACGCTGGCGGCGTGCTTAACACATGCAAGTCGAACGAGAAAGCTTCCTTCGGGAAGTGAGTAGAGTGGCGAACGGGTGAGTAACACGTGAGTAATTTGCCTTAAGGTTGGGGATAACATCTCGAAAGAGTTGCTAATACCGAATAAGACTACGGAATCTTCGGGTTCAGTAGTCAAAGGAGCTTCGGCTTCGCCTTTTGATAAGCTCGCGTCCCATTAGCTAGTTGGTAGGGTAATGGCCTACCAAGGCGATGATGGGTAGCTGGTCTGAGAGGATGATCAGTCACACTGGAACTGAGACACGGTCCAGACTCCTACGGGAGGCAGCAGTGGGGAATATTGCGCAATGGGCGAAAGCCTGACGCAGCAACGCCGCGTGGGTGATGAAGGCTCTCGGGTCGTAAAACCCTGTCAGAGGGGAAGAACTGGTAGGAGAGGTAATGCTCTTACTTTGACGGTACCCTCAAAGGAAGCACCGGCTAACTCCGTGCCAGCAGCCGCGGTAACACGGGGGGTGCGAGCGTTGTTCGGAATTACTGGGCGTAAAGCGCGTGTAGGCGGAATGTTAAGTCAGATGTGAAAGCCCACGGCTCAACCGTGGAACTGCATTTGAAACTGGCAATCTAGAGTGCTGGAGAGGGAAGGGGAATTCCAGGTGTAGAGGTGAAATTCGTAGATATCTGGAGGAATACCGGTGGCGAAGGCGCCTTCCTGGACAGACACTGACGCTGAGACGCGAAAGCGTGGGGAGCAAACAGGATTAGATACCCTGGTAGTCCACGCCGTAAACGATGAGAACTAGGTGTTGCGGGTATCGACCCCTGCAGTGCCAAAGCTAACGCATTAAGTTCTCCGCCTGGGGAGTACGGTCGCAAGATTAAAACTCAAAGGAATTGACGGGGGCCCGCACAAGCGGTGGAGTATGTGGTTTAATTCGATGCAACGCGAAGAACCTTACCTGGATTTGACATCCTCGGAACTTTTCAGAGATGAATTGGTGCCTTCGGGAGCCGAGTGACAGGTGCTGCATGGCTGTCGTCAGCTCGTGTCGTGAGATGTTGGGTTAAGTCCCGCAACGAGCGCAACCCTCGTCCTTAGTTACCATCATTTAGTTGGGGACTCTAAGGAGACTGCCGGTGTTAAACCGGAGGAAGGTGGGGATGACGTCAAGTCCTCATGGCCCTTACATCCAGGGCTACACACGTACTACAATGGCCGGTACAATGAGTCGCTAACTCGCGAGAGCATGCCAATCTCAAAAAACCGGCCTCAGTTCGGATTGCAGTCTGCAACTCGACTGCATGAAGTCGGAATCGCTAGTAATCGCGTATCAGCATGACGCGGTGAATACGTTCCCGGGCCTTGTACACACCGCCCGTCACACCACGGGAGTCGATTGGACCTGAAATCGGTGGGCTAACCTTCGGGGAGCAGCCGCTTATGGTCTGGTTGGTAACTGGGGTGAAGTCGTAACAAGGTAGCCGTAGGGGAACCTGCGGCTGGATCACCTCCTTTCTAAGGAGTTACTTCGGTAACTAACTAGGTCGGTACTTGTTTTTGATTTAATCGTTTTTCTGCTATTCAGTCTTGAGGGATCGAAATTTTATTTCGATTTTGATCTTTGACTTGGTAAAATGGATGGATTTGGGTTATATGCCCATAAGATTCGTCATGCTCGGGCCTGTAGCTCAGCTGGTTAGAGCGCACGCCTGATAAGCGTGAGGTCGGCAGTTCAAATCTGCCCAGGCCCACCATTTAGTCGTTGGCTAACGTTGAGTTACGACTGAGTAACAATTTTCCCAATTTTTTTTGGGGGATTAGCTCAGTTGGTAGAGCGCCGGCTTTGCAAGCCGGAAGTCGACGGTTCGAATCCGTTATCCTCCACCAAAAAAAAATTATTTGGCTTTTTATTAAGCCTCTAATATTAGATCTTTTAAAACTGAATAGTGCATATCATAAATATGATATAAAATAGATAACACTGTAAGTTGAGACAAATTAATTGCAAACTTGTTTCGAACCTTAACCTGTACTTGATCAAGTATGGTCAAGCTACTAAGAGTATACGGTGGATGCCTTGGCGTCAATAGGCGATGAAGGACGTGGACGGCTGCGATAAGCCTCGGGGAGTTGCTAAACAAACTGTGATCCGGGGATTTCCGAATGGGGAAACCCAGTAAAGAGGTGCAAGCCTTCTTTACTATCTATAACTGAATACATAGGTTATAGAGGCGAACGCGGAGAACTGAACCATCTAAGTATCCGTAGGAAGAGAAATCAATAGAGATTTCCTAAGTAGCGGTGAGCGAACGGGAAATAGCCCAAAACTTGTGTATGTAAGCTGGCATGCGTTGTACATAAGTGGTTGTGGGGCTCCTTTTGGGAAAAATGCCATTTTCCCGGAAAGTTACAAATCTTGTCAATAACTGAATGATCTGGAAAGTTCAACCATAGAGGGTGATAGTCCCGTAGATGAAATTGTCAAGACTTTCTTGAGGAGTACCCGAGTACCGCGAGACACGTGGAACCTTGTGGGAATCTGGGAGGACCATCTCCCAAGGCTAAATACTCATTGACGACCGATAGTGAACCAGTACCGTGAGGGAAAGGTGAAAAGTACCCCGATGAGGGGAGTGAAATAGTACCTGAAACCGTATACTTACAAGCAGTGGGAGCCCTATGCCCTTTTGGGAATGGGTGACCGCGTGCCTTTTGCATAATGAGTCAGCGAGTTACTTTACGTAGCGAGGTTAAATCGTTAGATGGAGCCGAAGCGAAAGCGAGTCTTAATAGGGCGTTAAGTTGCGTGGAGTAGACCCGAAACCAGGTGATCTATCCATGGCCAGGTTGAAGCTGGGGTAAAACCTAGTGGAGGACCGAACCCACTTTGGTTGAAAACAGAGGGGATGAGCTGTGGATAGGGGTGAAAGGCCAATCAAACCTGGAGATAGCTGGTTCTCCCCGAAATATATTTAGGTATAGCCTCACAAATTCTGTAACGGAGGTAGAGCACTGTATGGGCTAGGGGTCTCACCAGATTACCAAACCCAAGCAAACTCCGAATGCCGTTAACTGTTATTGTGGGA
>Ga0209475_10000709_pt1:0-50000 | contig 55868 bp, 30 predicted proteins | sample tdDd471_FD_187128 | JGI IMG/M metagenome (GOLD analysis project Ga0209475, IMG submission 187128) | Marine sediment microbial communities from the Atlantic coast under amendment with organic carbon and nitrate - tdDd47.1 (SPAdes)... | ecosystem: Environmental > Aquatic > Marine >... | reverse complement strand
ACGACAACATTGCTCCTGAATTTAAAAGTTTAAGAGTCAGTGTAAATGGCGAGTTTGCAGCAGAATATGATTTGGATAAGGATGTTTCCTACGTTTTACCTGCCGAGGCCGAAGTTGTTTTTGCAGTTTTTGTAACAGATGATGTTACTGATTCTGAAAATATCGTCGTAAAAATTCATGAAAACATTACTGATACTGATATTGTTGCCAAAGACACAAGTTTTAATAACGGTTTGTGGCGGGTCACAACTAATGTATCACCGGGTCAAAAAATTATTGTTAATGCTTATGACAAATCTGGAAACAAAGCAGAATCTGAATACAGTTTTATAGTTCCTGAAAGATCTGAGGCTATGGTAGGTCAATGGGACAAACGTATTTACAATGATGAACAGGTGATAGAATCGCTATGGAATCTTGAGTTTAAAGAGGATTTGAGTTGGATAGAAAATAGACCTGCGACAAATCAAACTCTTGATGGAAACTACTATTTTGAAAATGAAAAGTTACAGATGGAAGGTATTATTCCGGAACTTACTTTGCGTTTGAATGAAATAGATCCTTCAACATTTCGCCGTGAATCAGAATATTATGTGGATAATACCTATTTTTCCATGGAAGGTTACACCAGAATTTCTGGTGAAAGCAGCATTGTTGGCAGCTGGCAAAGGGAATATTCCTATTCTCTGAAAAATGGTGAACAATGGGACGAGTATTATTCCATTACCGAGACACTTATTTTCGATGAAAATGGAGAATTTTCCATAAAACAGATAAAAAATAGTGATTCTGAAGAAGAAAATAACTATAGAGGTAGCTATCAAGTAGTCGTTAACGAAAGCTATATGGATAATTATGGCAACTTTTTGCAGATGCAGATTGAAAATATTAACGGTGCTACTGTCTCAAGTGAAGAAAAAACCTTCGATTTGCACGTAATTCGATCAAATCATTTGCTTATAAAGCCATATATTCTGCTTCAACAGAAATAAAAAAAGTTGAAAATTACCATATAAATTTAATAAAAGATTAAAAAAAGTGATGGTCAGTCTGTTGGCCATCACTTTTTTTTGTTCAAATTACATCTTTAAAATATTGAATTGTAGGTTTCAATCCTTTAGCAAGTGGTATATCAGGTTCCCAACCGAGACAACTTTTAGCTCTGGTGATATCCGGTTTTCTCTGTTTGGGATCATCGCTCGGCAGTTGTTGTTTTTCGATAACAGACTTGCTTCCTGTAAATTCCAGTACTTTATCTGCAAGTTGCATTATGGTGAATTCATTCGGGTTTCCGAGATTTACCGGCATGTGACAGTCTTCTCCTTCATACTGCATCAGACGAATCAATCCATCTACCATGTTGTCTACATAACAGAAAGACCTGGTCTGACAACCATCACCGTAGACGGTCAGAGGATTACCCTTCAGAGCCTGGATAATGAAATTTGAAACTACTCTTCCGTCGTCCGGCATCATTCTTGGGCCATAGGTGTTGAAAATTCTTGCAATTCTGGTGTCAACATTGTTTTGACGATGATAATCCATCATTAATGTTTCTGCGACACGTTTGCCTTCGTCGTAACAGCTTCTGATGCCGATGGTGTTAACATTGCCCCAATAACTTTCCTGCTGGGGATGAACAGATGGATCTCCATACACCTCTGAAGTGGAAGTTTGCAGTATTCTGGCTTTTACTCTCTTGGCGAGACCGAGTGCGTTGATGGCACCCATTACATTGGTTTTTACCGTTTTAATTGGATTAACCTGATAATGCACAGGCGAGGCAGGGCAGGCAAGATTATATATCTGATCCACTTCAAAAAACATTGGCGAGGTAACATCGTGTCTGATAAATTCAAAGTTTTTATTGTCATTTAAAAACTCTATGTTTGATTTGCGACTGGAGAAAAGATTGTCCAGACATAAAACCTCATGTCCCATATCCAACAGTTTTTTGCACAAATGACTTCCAATGAATCCTGCACCACCCGTAACCAGTATGCGTTTCATCTCAACTCCTGATATAAAAATGTAATATATTTGCAAATCGTAACAGCAGAAAAATAATATAGCAAATTGTACTTTTTAGCTGTTGTATTCAGTAATAGTATAATATACTGACAATATTTTAGAAAGCAGTATTGCAAGTTATTAATTTAATTTAAAGAAAAATCGCGTCTCATCAACAAAAAATGAGCAAAAAAGCTTGTAAATGTCACTTATTTATAGATGGGGTGCTGTGTGGAACTCATGGGAGCTATTAATGAGCCTGATTTTTAACCGTTATACTCAAATTCTGATTGATATACTTATTATTGTCAGTAGTTTTATACTGGCCTATATTCTTCGTTTTGATGGATTACCGCAGACACAGGAACTTAAGCACATGTTGTTTCAGCTCCCCTATGTGCTGACCTTAACGCTTATCAGTTATCTTGTCTTTAGCACTTACCAGCGTATTTGGCGCTATACCAGTCTTAATGATATCAAGGCCTTTCTGGCATCTCATTTGTCTGTAGCAGTTGTATTATTGGTGGCGAGGCTTGGACTGCCCGATTACTATCATTATGCCAGAGTGCCGATTTCCATTATCATTATTAATTTCACCATGGTTTTTATGGCTTCTGTGGGTGTTCGTGCTTTAAGACGGATACTTAACGAGAGAGACGAAAGAAGCAAAAATCGTAATGGTTTGAAAGTTGCGGGAAAAAAGATAATTCTAATTGGTGCCGGACGTGCCGGAACCCTGGTTGCCCGTGAAATGAGTGCCAGACCTGATTTGAATATGGAACTTGTTGCTTTTATAGATGATAATCCATCCAAAAAAAGACGATCCTTATCAGGGATCAAGATCTACGGACCACTTGAAACACTACCCGAGGTGGTGGCCAAGACTGAAGCTGATGAAATAATTATAACTATTGCTTCGGTTTCTGGACAACAGATGCAACGAATCAAGAAGGTATGCGACACTACCGGTCTGCCGGTGAAAATTCTGCCGGGAATGTATGAGCTGATTGATGGCTCGGTTAATGTTAACCGTATTCGAAATGTAGAGCCTGAAGATCTTTTGGGTCGCGAATCGGTTGAGCTTGATATGGAAGCCATAAAAAATGATCTGCACCAGAAGAGAGTTATGGTTACTGGTGCAGGTGGCAGCATTGGTTGTGAAATGTGCAGACAGGTTTGCCGTTTCGAACCTGAATCTTTGATTTTGGTGGAGCAGGCAGAAAATAACTTGTTTGATATAGAAGGTGAGCTTAGAAAATCCTATCCCAATCAGTGTATAGAGGCCATTATTGCGGATATTGTTGACCAGCCCCGCATGGAAACCATCTATAAAAAGTTTAAACCTGCAGTGGTGATCAATGCTGCGGCTCATAAACATGTTCCACTTATGGAAAACAATCCCGGTGAAGCGATTAAAAATAATATTTTCGGTTCAAAATGTGTGGCCGATCTCGCTAGTAAATACAAGGCCAGCAAATTTATCATGATTTCTACAGACAAGGCGGTTAATCCTTCCTCTATTATGGGAACCAGCAAGCGAATTGCAGAAATCTATATCCAATCTTTAAATAATCATTCTGAAACAGAATTTATTGCGGTCAGATTCGGTAACGTACTTGGTTCTGCCGGAAGTGTAATTCCGATTTTCAAAAAGCAGATAAAGGCCGGTGGCCCGGTGACTGTAACCGACCCTGAAATGAAAAGATATTTTATGTCCATACCTGAAGCCTCTCAACTGGTATTACAGGCTGCAAGTTTAGGCGTTGGTGGTGAAATATTTATCCTTAACATGGGTGAGCCGGTGAAGATTTTGACATTAGCTGAAGATATTATTCGCTTTAGTGGCCTGAAACCATATGAAGACATCGAGATTCTTTTTACCGGTACCAGACCGGGAGAGAAGCTTTTTGAAGAATTATCCGTTGAAAAAGAAAATATTATCAAGACAAAACACGATAAAATTTTTGTTGGGCAATTTACAGGCGTCAAAAATGGCGAGCTGGTTAAAAGTCTTGAGGAACTTGATAAATTGAAAGACGAATGTGATCGGGAGCAAATCAGGAAGGCTTTAAAAAGATTGGTTCCCGAAGCAAACTTTATGAACTAAAGCTGTATTCTTGTAATTTATAATCCCCATTAAATTTGCCTGAAAATATTTGTGTGGTTGATGTGACTGATGATGTGAAAAACAACCGGCTAAGTAAATCTTTAACCAAACGTTTTGGCTCCGGCACTGCTGCGTATTTTATCGGAAATCTGGCCAACTCACTTTTGTCCGTTTTGCTGGCTCCTTTATATACCCTGTTTTTATCTCCTGAGGACTATGGTGTTGTGGGCCTGGCGGTGACTTTGGTCTATTTCGGCTTGCCTCTAGTGAATGTGGGCCTGCCTTCTGCCATCCCGTTTTTTTATAATAAGCACAGAGAAGACCTCCCAACACGCGACGAAGCAATGGGGACACTTGTATCCTTAAGGCTTGTTGCAGGCATTTTCATGAGTTTGGTTAACTTTGTGGCCGTTTTTGTGGTTTGCATCTATATTTTAGACGAGCCAGATTTTTCTTTCTGGCCTCTTGGTGTGGCGGTTGTTGTTGCTGCTTTGTTCGAATCCTTCTACCTCTTTCTGCTTTCATACTGGCGAACAAAAGAAAATGTCTGGCCCACTGTCTTTTTCGGTTTAGCCATCTCGGTTGTAAATGCAGTTTTGATTTTAACTGCCATTGGTGTGTTTGATATGGGCGCACCGGGCCAGATTTTAGGATCTACGAGTGCCAGAGTTGTGGCCGGTATTGTGGCTGTGTTGCTGGTTTTAAAACAGATCAAGCTTAAATTTAATCTGGAACATGCAAAAAATATCCTGCGTTATTCCTTACCTGTATTGCCCCATGCTTTTTTGATGTGGCTCTTAAGTTCTTCCGACAGGCTTTTTCTGGGGAAACTCGGCCCGGGCGGACTTGCCGAACTTGGCTTGTATCAATTTGCTGCAACCTGTGCCGGGGTAATGCTGATGGTGGTGACATCGGCTCACGGTGCCTGGGCTCCGATATTCATGGACATTGCCAGACATGACGAAAATGCCAAAGAAAGGCTTGGAAAGTTTTCGTCATACGGAATGCTGGGCATGGGCCTTATCTCTGCAATCGGGATATTGTTTTCCAGAGAACTGATAGCCTTAATTGCCAATGTGCGCTATCACGGTTCATACCAGTTTGCAGCTATTTTAATCTTTGCCTATTTCTTTCAGGGGATTGTACTGTTTGTGGGTATGGGACTCTGGCATAAAGGTAAAACACAACTGGTAACAGTTGCAAGTGGTACCACCGCAATTTTGTCTGTTTCGCTGAATCTGTTGCTTATTCCTCATTTCGGAGCGTTGGGAGCAAGCTGGACTCTGGTTGCAACATATGCCTGCATGTCTATTGTTTATCATTTGCTGTGCCGACGACATTATCTTATAAAATATAGACTACGACCATTTTTGCTGTCGCTTGTCTTGCCTTCCTGTTCGCTGTTGTATGTGTTAACAATTATAGAGGAAGGTTATCTTTTGCCTATATTGATAAAGTCAGCTATGCTTATTTGCGTATTACTGATTATTGCAACAATAGAACGAGATATTATAAAGCAGTTGTTGGCTGGGAAACTTGGATTTAAACATTAATTGCTTCTGTGGGGTAAATCTATGACGCTTTTGGACAAACAACAATCTGAACGCAAGCGGATACTGGAAGAGTATCAACGCCGTGACGAAGAAGTAAAGAATGATTTGTACGCTCCCTGGCAACCGGATGCCTGTATTACACTTGGGCAGAGAAAACGAATGGCTGCTAAGATGTTGCATGAGTTGGGAGTATTCCCCGAAGCCGATGATCCATGTCTTGAGGTTGGTTGTGGTTATATGGGCTGGATGAGTGATTTGCTTTTTTGGGGAGTGAAAGAGTCTTCCATCTATGGCATTGAACTGGATGGGAAAATGGTAGATGATGCAAAAGATCGTCTGCCTGCTGCAAACCTTATGCAAGGTGATGCCACAGATATGCCTTTTGAGGATAATAAGTTTAAACTGATAATCTCCAGCACCGTCTTTACTTCGATACTTGATAATGAAGTAAGAAAAAAACTTGCCGACGAGATTTACAGGGTTCTAGCACCGGGCGGGGCTTTATTGTGTTATGACTTTGCCTTTAATAATCCGAAAAATCCTAATGTAAGAAAAATTAGCAGGAAAGAGCTCAAAGAGCTCTTTCCTGATCTTAACGGCAACATACGTTCCCTGACGCTTGCTCCACCTATCGCCAGGGTTGTTGCACCAAGATCCATAGTACTTGCTTACATATTACAGGAAATTCCTTTTTTACAGACTCACTTAATGGCAGTCTTGAAAAAATAGGATTATTACAAAACTTCCATTACGTCGTTGAAGTTAAACTCAATGTCATAGATGCCTGAGTCAAGTTGTGACTTGACTTTATAGCCACTCTTGTAAAAGACACTCAGCATTTTTCGGTTAGCTGCCAAAACCTCTGCGGTAAATCCACTAATGCCTTTTTCTTTAGCAACATCAATCAAACGTTGCAAAAGATAGGTTCCGATTCCGCGTCCCTGCATATGGGGAGAGACGGTAAAGGCGACTTCGGCTTTGTTTGTGGCACGATCAAGGAACCACCTTGCCACACCGACAAACTCCTCCTGACCATCCTTTTCATCCGTGCCAAGGTAGGCTGCGATGGCGAATTTTTCTTCATAGTCAAGAACAACCAGTGGCTGCGCTTTTGTATGTGGCATAGTCTGAACTGCACCCATGAAACGATAGAAGATGTCCTCTTCCCGAAGACCGTAGAAGAACCTTCTCAGTTTTTCCTCGTCAATGGGTTTAATCGGTCGAATGTTGACCTCAATGTTGTCATGGGTTTTGTAGTTCCATGAATAGAATTCCGGATAAAGACTGCCATCTTCCGGTGGTAGTTCCTGATCCGGATAGATGTAATTCAGTTTTTTGGCTTCTTCCAGAAGATAGCGACGGAATTTCGGATGCGCAATATTTATCATTGCCATGGCGCGTTCACGGATGCTTTTACCATGCAGATAAGCTATGCCGTATTCTGTTACCACGTAATGCACATCTCCTCGGGTGGTAACTACACCAGATCCCTGCGTTAGCATGGGAGTGATTCTGGAAATTTGTCCGTCTTTGGCTGTGGATGCAATGGCAATGATAGGTCTGCCATTATGAGCCAGTGCCGAGCCTCTGACAAAATCAGCCTGTCCACCGATACCGCTGTAAAACTCCGGCCCAATGGAATCCGAGCAAACCTGTCCTGTTATATCAATTTCCAAGGCGGAATTTATTGCAACCATGTCATCGTTTTTCGCGATGTTTCTTGGGTCACTTACATAGTCGAAGGGGTAAAATTCGAAAACAGGGTTGTTGTCAATTGTGTCGAAGAGACCTTTTTGACCGATGCAGAACGCTGCAATGATTTTACCATTGTGAAATGATTTTTTACGGTTATTGATTACACCTGCTTCATACAAGTCTACCAGCCCTTCGGAAAACATCTCGGTATGAACACCAAGATCACGTTTGTCCTTGAGGTTTTCCAGAACCGCATTGGGAATGCTTCCGATACCCACTTGTATGGTGGAACCGTTTGGTACCAGTCGTGAAACATAAAAACCGATACGTCGGGAAACATCGTCAGGCGGATCAGCAACATACTCCAGGATAGGTTCGTCGTACTCGACAATTGCGTCCAGCTGTTCGACGTTGACAAAGCTGTCACCAAGAGTTCTTGGCATATTTTTGTTAACCTGGGCCACAACGTAGTTGGCGCAGTCCACGGCAGCCTTGCTGGCTTCGACAGAAACGCCTAAAGAACAATTACCGAAAGGATCTGGTGGTGAGACCTGAATAAAGGCCACATCCACCCTGATCCTGCCGGATTTCATCAGTTTGGGAATTTCGGACAAAAACATGGGTGCGTAATCTGCATCGCCACGTTTGACCGCTTCTCTGGCGGAATGTCCGATAAAGAATGTGTTCAAGCGACACATATCTTTGCAGGTGCTTTTAAGGTATGGAGACTCTCCCAATGAAACTAAATGCAAAATTTCTGTATCTGCAATACTTGCCGGATAGTTTTCCAAATTGGCTGTAAGATATTGAGGTTCTGCACAACCAGTACTAATAAATATACGGCTACCAGGCTTGATCTTGCTGTATGCCTGACCAATTTTGCACAGTTTTTCTTTGTAAAGCTCTTTAAGTCTCGGAATTCTCCACTTCATTAGCACCCTCTTCTGGAATCTAGTCTTTCGATTTAAGATCAAAATAAAACTTCACAGCAAGTGATAATGAAGCAAGTTTGGATTTTGCTGAATCTCCTCTGGAGGTCAGAATGAGCGGTAGGTCACCACATAGAATGACACCGGCCAATGCTGCACCAGATTGAGTTGTCAGAGTTTTCCATAATACATTGGCAGCATCGATATCCGGAAGAATCAGAACATCCGCGTTACCTTTAATCTCACCACTGTAATGTTTTTCTTCAGCTATTTTGGGATCCATGGCTACATCAAATGACAAGGGACCCTCTACAATGCAGTCCTCCCTGTCTGCGAACCTGGAAGCGATTTCTTCAGCTTCGATTGAACTTTCAACGCTCTTGTTAACGTTTTCTACAGCCGAAACAACTGCTACCTTCGGAACCTTAATGTTCAGATTATGGACTACTTTCAATGCGTTTTCAAGGATTGCCGCTCTTTTATCTGCATCTGGGTAGGTATTTAATGCACCATCAGAGAAAGCAAGCAGCTTGCTTCTTGTGGGAATGTCCACAATAGCAGTATGACTCATAACCTGACCTTTTTTGAGCTGTCCGGTTTTCTTAAGATATCTGATGATTCCACGTAAGATATCTTCAGTGTGAATCAGACCCTTCATCAAAATGTCAACCTTACCGTTGTCCAGCAACTCAATTGCATCTTCAACCGGAGTGTCGGTATCCACGATAGTATAGTTGTCATTATCAATTACCAGATCGTATTCGTATGCAATCTGGTTTATTTCCTCAAAGTTACCCAAAAGAACGAATTTGGCTATACGATACTGTCCTTCTTCATTGGCGCGTTTGGCAGCCAAAATAGCATCTTCGTTGTTTGCTCCAACAATGGCGATGGTTGGGGCATAGTTCTCTTTAACTGTAATATAGGCTGCATCAATAACATCATCAATAGTTGTTAATGGAGCACCTTTCTTCTTGAAACGAATTTCGCGCTTGAAGATACTTGTATCAATCAGGTCGTTCTGAGTTTCTCGTGTTACTTTAAGTGCGTCTCGTTCCGTTTCGTAGTCTTTGACATATTCAGGTTCGTAATAAGCTCTGATCTGACCTGCTGCCAAAGCCTCATGTTCATAGTAACCAGGCATAATAACGACAGGATAACGTCCACGGATATTCCGTTTAATTCTGCGCATCATGTCTCTGCTTTTTGCGAGACCGCCTGTTACCACCATTACTTTGACATTGGCACCATCCGAGGTGAGTCTTAACATACCAGAGGCAATGTGTCTGGCGATAAAGTCCTGAACCAGACCTATTTTCTTTCTCTGCTCAGGGGTTGCGCCCTGTCTTAAGAACCCGATCATGGTGTAGAAGTCGTTGGTTCCGACCAGAGACAAAAGACCGCCCCGTTTGGTCATTACCTGCTCCAGTTCCTTGATGGAGAAGTCTTTGTTTTTCATTGCGTTGATGACCCGTTCGAGATCCATGGTTCCGCTACGGCTGGTAGAAGCCAGACCGGAATAGGCATCAATCAACATGCTGACCTTGCCTCTGCGGTGGGCTGCGATGGAGGTTCCTCCACCAACATGAGCTGTCACGGCATCGACTCTTTCTGGATCCTGTGCCATCAGGTTGGCGACTAGTTTCCAGACTGCTTTATGGCTCAGATAATGAGCTCCGGCGCCTGTGCGCTTAATTTTCACATAACCTGTAACTCTGTCAACCAGATCCATTTCATCACAGACAAAGGGATCGGTGGTGGTGAGTAGCATGTCATTTTGATTGCCTGCAAGATGGGCCAGTCTCATGCCGATGGAAATGGCCATGTTGCTGGCGTGCTGGCGCAGCGGACGCTCTACCAGATCTCTTACCATCTCTGGTACGACTTTGTATGTACCGCTTGGGATGGGTTGCAAAAATCCACCCTGACAGGCAATGCCGTCCAGTGAAGTTAATGCGATACCGGCGCGTTCGAGATGATTGGCAATAGAACGTACACGATATTCAACTCCATCTTCATCATCCGGTGAAAGATGAATCTCGAATTCATGAACCTGTTCAAGACCTTCATACACTGCAATTTTGGTTGAAGCTGTTCCAGGGTTGACTAGTAGAAAACGGATGTTTCCTTCTTGTGCTTCTTCTGCCAGTGGTGCACCTAGCAAACGACGCATGATGGGGGCAGTTGAACCGACATGTCTGTCCATTTCAAACATCAAGGTCAATGCCTTGCCGAGAATGGTGTTGATTTGCGGTGTTCCGTTTTCTCTCAATAAAACCTCAACTACTGAGGCTAGCTCGCTTTTTGCGATTGCCAGCTCGGTTGCAGAAGCTTCTTTCTTCAATAGCTCTGAAAGTTCGGACAACCATGCATCGCCTGAGACCGTCAATTGACGCTCAAAAGCAGACATGGACACACTGGTTTTACCAATTTCAGATACTGACTCCAGGACTCTGTTTCGAAGTTCCACGGTTATTCCTCATTTTTTCCGACCAGGTCTTTAACTGATTCTGTATTGGCCACATGACTTATATCTTCATTACTCTCTACATCACCCGAAGCGATGCGGCGCAGAAGACGTCTAACTACTTTTCCAGTGGATGTTCTGGGTAATTCCTTTGCGATCACAATTCTTGCCGGAACTGCGAAACGACCCACTTTTTCCGCTATGTATTCATTTAACTGTTTGAAAAATGCTTCGTTATCTTCAAGTTCCTCTTTGGCAACCACAAAAGCTACCAACTCTTCGCCGGATTCTCTGGCAATATTGATGATGGCTGCTTCTGCAATCAGAGGATGAGAAACGATCATTGATTCGATCAGGGAGGTTCCAAGAGACTGACCCTTGACTTTGATCACGTCATCCAGTCTTCCCATGAACCAGTAGAAACCGTCTTTGTCAAAACGCATTCCATCATTGGTCTGGAAGTGGTTCACAAAGCGTGAAAAATAGGTTTCTCTATAATGGCTGTCTGCGCCCCAGGTGGCTCTTGCCATTGCTGGCCAGGATTTATTAAAGACCAGATTACCACTAACATTGGTTTTGCAAAGCTCACCAAAGTCATTCATGATCAGCGGTTCCACACCAAAGGAACCAAAACCTAAAGAACCGGCACGGTTAAGCTCTGTTGAGGGGTAGGAGGTAATCAAGGCTGTACCGCTTTTGCTTTGCAGCCACATGTTAATTACACAATCTGCTGATTTAACCAGAACGCCATCGGCAAAGTTAACCAGTCTTGGCGGTAATGAATCGCCACAGCAAGCGATTACCGAGAATCGTTTGTCTGTTTTAAGATTGTCTTTGTCGAGCTCTTGTTTGATGCCTGATAGTGTGCTTGGCGGGCAGATCATTGCCAGGTTGTCATGATTTTCCAGTATGGCTTCAACATCGCTGACTTTCAGTGTGTCGGCTGAATCTACCAGAATAATGCCGTGACCATTCAAGAGTGGTCCCCATAATCCGTAAGCATGCGTGGCTGTTTTGGAAACATCAAATACACTGACAATCTGTTCCGGCTCATTTTCTTTCAGAGCTTTGTTGAAGATTGTGTCATGTGAGGTGTTGGCTTGAACCAGAAAACCTCCAGTTGCAAATGCTGAGCCTACTGGTTGTCCGGCAATGCGCTTTCCATACATGGCGAACAATGGATGCTCTGCCAGGACGTATGCAGGTTCAACTGCATCACCTGATGCGCTGTCGAGGTATTCATCAAAGGTAAAGTTATCTCCAAGTTTGTCACCAACAGTGACAATCTTCATTTCGTTCAGCAAGGAACTGATGGTTTCTGTATGCTGCTTGCTTTCTTTGCAGGCATTACAGTAGTTTATCAATACCATCTTGGCTTTGCTGGTTGTGATACACTCCGCCACCTGTTGGGGAGGAATAGGGCAGCCGATTGGCATGTAGGTGATTCCAAGATAGGCCGCTGCCATTGCTGAAATTACCATTTCCGGTGAATTTGACAGGTTTAGAACTATTCTGTCACCTTCCTTCAGTCCATCTTTTGCAAAGGCCGCTGCAAGTTTCAGCACTTCAGCTTTCAGCTCTTTATAGCTATAGCTTTTTGCAATTGCAGCATCCTTGTAGAGAGTCAGTGCCGGTTTATCGCCTTTACCTTTGTCTATGTGTCGATCAAGGGCATTCTCGACAGCATTCAATTTCCCCTCTGTAAACCAGGAAATCTCTGCTTCAGCAAAGTCTTCTTTGACGATTGTGGCAAACATTCTCTGCCATTTGAGTCTTTGCGCCTGTGTTTTCCAGAACTCTTCCCTGTTATCCAGAGTCTGGCGGTACAGCAGACGAAAGTCATTCAAACTACTTGGTAATTTTTGTCTTAAATCAGTATTCCCCATCGCGTTAAACCTCAAGTTTTGATACGATTAATAGTACACCCGCCCGTATATGGCAGATGCCACACAGTATATTGGTAACATGAATTGTATTAAGGCAAGATCTCATCAAAGCACCTGTTAACAGGAAAAAGATGTAACAAGACGATCAACAGCAACATCAGGGCTTTGTAATACAGACTAGCAAAACCAGCAATCCCGCTGAATAAACTTAATCCGCAATGATGTTAAGGAACCGAAGTCCAAAAAACTTTGTTATTTGTAAGATATCTGGTGATAAATTACAAGTAATCATTCGTTTTTTCGGTTTTTATATTTTTGGAGCAGCCTCTTTTATGGCTTCACTGGCTCCATCTTCATATTTTTTGAAGTTATTGATAAACAGTTCAGCCAGTTCCTTGGCTTTTGTATCATATGCAGCCTTGTCTTCCCATGTATCTCTGGGACAAAGTACCTCTTCGGGGACTTTGGGACAAGACAGGGGAACCTGCAAGCCGAATGTTGAATCTTCTCTATACTCCACCTTGTCAAGATCACCATTAAGCGCAGCGCGTAAAAGGGCGCGGGTATGCTGAATGGCCATGCGTTTACCAATACCATAGGGGCCACCGCTCCAACCGGTGTTTACCAGCCAGACGCGTGTATTATGTTTCTCAATCTTTTCACCCAGCAATTTTGCATATCGGGCAGGGTGCAGTGGCATGAAAGGTTCACCAAAACAGGCCGAGAAGGTTGCTACAGGCTCTGTAATACCTGCTTCAGTACCCGCTAATTTTGCGGTATAGCCTGAAAGGAAATGATACATTGCGTGGGGCGTATCCAGTTTGGATATGGGAGGCAAAACACCAAAGGCATCTGCAGCCAAAAAGAATATATCGGTGGGGTGTCCACCCTGACCGGATACAACTGCATCCGGGATATGGTCTATCATATATGTTGCACGGGTGTTTTCCGTTATGGAATCATCCGAGTAGTTGACTTCTCCGGTATCATGGTACATCACCACGTTTTCAAGCAGCGAACCACTACGTATGGCATTGTAAATCTGGGGTTCGGCCTCTTTGGATAGATTTATGCATTTTGCGTAACAGCCACCTTCAAAGTTGAAAACACCTTTGTCCGACCAGCCATGCTCGTCGTCGCCGATAAGTTTTCTGGTGGGATCTGCAGAAAGGGTTGTTTTACCTGTGCCCGACAAGCCAAAGAACAGAGCCGTAGAGTCATCTTGTCCCACATTGGAGGAGCAATGCATGGTCATGACATCTTTTTGTGGTAGCAGGTAGTTCATGATGGTGAAAAAGGCCTTTTTAATCTCACCGGCATATGAGGTTCCGGCTATTATGACCAGTTTTCTCTCTAAATCTATGCCTACAAAAGCCTCTGAGTTTACACCGTCTTTCTCGCCATCCAGCATAAGTTGTCCGGCTGCAATCAAGGTGAACTCCGGAACGTGACTTGCCAACTCATCAAGGGTAGGGCGAATCATCAGAGTTTCCGAGAAAAGAGCCTGCCAGGCAAGTGGGGTAATTATTCGTATCGGCAATCTGTAATCTTTGTCTGCGCCAACAAAACCGTTGAAACAATAAAGGTTTTTGCCTTCCAGATAAGATGTGACCTTACCCAGAACGTGGTCAAAGGTCTTTTCTTCACAGCCGATATTTACATCGCTCCACCATATTTGATTGGATGATGGTGAGCGTTTGGTGAAAAATCGATCATTTGGAGAACGTCCTGTTCTTAGCCCCGTCATAACAAGCAAAGCACCATTCGATACTTTTTTGCCTTCATTGTGACTAATTGAATCATGAACAAGATTTTCGGCCTTCAGGTTGATATGAAAACCGCCAACGTTTTTAATGCCAAGATTTTTGAGGAAGGAAAAGTGGTTCATCGCGATCTGATCTCCAGATAAAAAGGTCCAAAACATCAGCCAAAAGCAGCCCGAATCAAGAGCACGCGTATATCAAACACTTTTTGAATAAGAACAGTAGTTGTAACAATAAGTTGACAATAAAAAGCCGACCCCTAACAAAAGGGGTCGGTCTTGATATATGTGGCGGAGAGGGTGGGATTCGAACCCACGGTAGGTTGCCCTACACACGCTTAGCAGGCGCGCACCTTCGGCCACTCGGTCACCTCTCCAAGCAGACGGAACAAATACCTTCATTTGAAGGTCATAGCAAATTAAGTCAGGTTGCCAACAAAATCAAGGTTTTTTTGCAATTAGTTCCTGATTTTTTTCTTTTCTTCAATGGGATCATCTGTAAGTGTCAATTTGTGTCCCATTTTATCTTTTTTTGTCTTCAAATATTGCAGATCAAAGGCTTGTGGGGCAATCTCGATTGGCACACGTTCAACAACTTTCATTCCATAACCTTCCAATCCGATTACCTTTTTGGGATTGTTGGTCATAAGTTTAAGTTGCTTAAGGCCAAGATCGGCTAGCATCTGGGCTCCGATACCATAATCTCTCAGATCAGGAGCAAAACCAAGCTCTATATTGGCCTCGACTGTGTCGGCTCCGTTTTCCTGCAAATGATAGGCTTTGATCTTGTTGACAATGCCGATTCCGCGACCTTCCTGACGAAGATAGAGGATAACACCACGACCTTCTTCTTCGATCATTGCCATGGCACGATGAAGCTGACTTCCACAGTCACAGCGCAGAGATGAGAAAACATCGCCTGTCAGACATTCGGAATGTACTCTGACCAGAACAGGTTCACCATCAGTTACATCGCCTTTGACCAAAGCAACATGTTCTTTTCCGTCAACATCGTTTTCATATACGATAACTTTAAATTCGCCACCATGATCGGTGGGAAGATTTGCTTCTGCTGCACGACGGATCAGAGAATCTTTCATCATACGATATGCAATGATTTCTGCAACCGATACGATGGGAAGATCGAATTTTTCTGAAACGACTTCAAGTTGTGGACGACGGGCCATGGTGCCGTCTTCATTCATGATTTCGCAGATAACGCCGTATGGTTTAAGACCAGCAAGGCGACAGATATCGGTTGAACCTTCTGTCTGTCCGGTGCGAACCAGAACACCACCGTCACGGGCGATAATCGGGAAAACGTGACCCGGAGAAACTATATCATCAGGAGTTGCACCATCGGCACAGGCTGTCTGAATTGTATGTGAGCGGTCGGCGGCTGAGATACCTGTTGAAACGCCTTCTGTAGCCTCGATGCTCAGGGTAAAAGCTGTGCCAAAACGAGCTTTATTGGCATTCTGGTTAACCATCAGGTTAAGTCCGAGCTGTTCTGCTCTTTTGTTGTCTACGGTAAGACAGATCAAGCCACGGCCATACATTGCCATAAAGTTGATTATCTCGGGTGTTACATGTTCGGCAGCACAGACAAGATCGCCCTCGTTTTCGCGATCCTCATCATCGACCATGATGACCATTTTGCCTTCGCGAAGTCTCTCCATTGCCAATTCAACATTCTTAATATTCATTTGTGACCTCTTCGTTCCTTATTTGAGAAATCCGCGTTCAGCCAGGAAGGATCTGTCTATCTTTCCATCTTTAGAGATAAGTTTCTCTACGTATTTCCCAAGAATATCGCATTCAAGATTAACCGATTGTCCGACACGTTTATCAATCAGGGTGGTTTTGCCCTGACTGTGTGGAATAAGGGTGATAGAGAAGCCCTCATTATCAACTGCATTTACTGTAAGGCTTATTCCGTCAATTGCAATAGATCCTTTTTCCACTATGTAGCGCAAAATGTCTTTTCCACAATTAATTCGGATATCTATAGCCTGTCCAATTTTTGCATTTTTTGCAATATTTCCAATTCCGTCCACATGACCGGACACAATATGACCACCCAGACGATCTCCCAGACGTAAAGCTCGTTCGAGATTCATCAATCTGCCGTTGGTTGCGTCTTTCCAGGTTGTCTTTTTAACAGTTTCGTGGGAAAGCTCGACAGTAAAGGTTTTTTCGTCCTTGGAAACTACCGTAAGGCAGGCACCATCACAGGCAATCGAATCGCCGATTTGAATTTCGGCGGTATTAAACGATGTCTGAATCTTCAGCTTCATCCCGTGAGAATCACGTTCAGAGCTTATCAGCGTCCCTACATCTTCAATCAAACCTGTAAACATTTCAAATCCTTATTTATTAGGATAAGCCCGAACAAGAATATCTTTACCGGATCTTTGGCTGGAAGAATATGTTAATTTCCAGGCATCATCAAGCTTTATTGCAGATTTCCCTCCAAATACGGGTTTGCCACAACCACCAAGAATCATTGGGGCAATGGCAAGGTCAAGCCTGTCGATACATCCGGCATCCTTGAAGGCTCCCAGAATTTGTGAACCACCTTCAACCAACATGGAGGCAACTTCTTTTTCGCCCAGTTTAACAAGAAGATCTGCGATATCAATTTTACCTTGTTTGCCCGGCATTAACCAGATTTCACAACCTTTATCTGTAATTGCTTTGCGCCATTGTTTGTCTGATTTTCTGCTTGTTACCAGAATCGTTTTAGCGGTGGTGGTATCGAATACTACTGAATCTTTCGGGGATACACCTGAACCATCCAGTACAATGCGTAGCGGTTGACGAATATTACCAGGTAATCTACAGGTCAGTCTCGGATTGTCTGCCAGAACAGTACCGCCACCAACCAGAATGGCATCCAGATCTTTTCTTAGCTTATGTGCATATTTGTGTGATTTTTGTCCGGAAATGCCTGCGGAAAACTGTCCTGAATCGCCATTTTCGGTGGCAATTTTGCCATCGAGTGTAATTGCAGCTTTGGCAACTACGAAGGGTATCTTTTGGGTGATGTATTTAATAAAGCTCTCGTTTAGCAGCTTTGCTTCGTCTTCCAGTATGCCGACCTCAACAGATACACCCTGTTTACGCAGCTTACGCACACCGCGTCCGGCAACCAGCGGATTGGGATCAACCATTCCAATATGCAGATTACTGATACCGGCTTTTAGTATGGCATCCACGCAGGGAGGTGTTCGTCCATAGTGAGAGCATGGTTCGAGGTTGACATACATATCCATACCGTGAGCCTTGAAATCAATTTTTTTCAAGGCATCAACTTCGGCATGTTCCAAACCTACAGCGTGGTGATATCCTTCTGATATTATTTTGCCATCGTCGACAATAACGGCACCAACCATAGGATTAGGAGATACGTGACCTGCACCTTTCCGGGCAAGCCTTAACGTACGTTTCATCATTTCATGATCGTAACGGTGGTCGTGGGCAGGCATGGTCTGAGACATCTTTCCTGGGGAGATTGATTAAGATTTAGACTTTGACTTTGCGCGGTCAGCCTTTTTCTTCTTCATCCTCATTTCTTCTATATGAGTTGTGAAAGCGGTAATATCGGTGAAGTTGAGATACACAGAGGCAAAGCGAACATAGGCTACTTCGTGCAAATCGTAAAGTGCTTCCATTACGAATTTACCCACAAGTTTAGAGCCTATTTCGTCTTCGTTAAAATCATAGATACGACGGAAAATTGTATTGACCGCTTTATCTATTTGTTCTGTGGTGATTTCGAGCTTTTCGCAGGCTTTTCTAAGTCCGCTGGCGAGTTTCTGTCGATTAAGCGGTTCGCGACGTTTATCTTTTTTGACAATGAATACAACTCTTTCGTCATGACGTTCGTATGTGGTGAAGCGGTATTGACACTTCTCACATTCACGACGACGGCGAATCTCTCGCCCTTCACGCGTAACCCGTGAATCAATAACTGATGTATCCTGATGTCCGCAACCAGGGCACTTCATGTGACCTCCTATTTTATGCACGGGATTTCTCCCGAGATGTTGCGGATAAACGATTCCGCTTAACGGCTATTTTTTTTTGCCGATAAGTTCGATCTTGTCGAGACGACGCTGGTGCCTGTCTCCTCCAAACGGAGTATTGAGCCAGATATTCAGAATATCTTTTGCCACCTCGACCCCTAACACACGACCGCCAAGAACCAGAACATTGCTGTCGTTGTGTTCTCTTGACATTCTTGCAGTAAAGGCATCGTGAACCAATGTGGCTCTAATTCCCGGCACTCTGTTGGCAGAAATAGACATGCCGATTCCGGTACCGCAAATCAGTATCCCACGCTCAACTTCTTTGTTGGCAACAGCTTTAGCAAGTCTGTCGGCATATTCGGGATAGTCCACCGAGGATTCGTCATGACAACCGAGATCCGTACATGGAACATCCATTTCCGCTAACCAGGCTTTGACAATTTCTTTAAAGCTATAGCCACCATGATCGCTGGCAATTGCTATCATTCTAAAGCTCCTTATCCATTAAAATGGACAAAAGAAACTGCTAGTCTTCTTCTAAAGGAAGAACTTCTTTGCCTTTGTAAAATCCGCAGCTTGCACAAATGCGGTGCAGCTCTTTGGCTTCGCCACAGTTCGGACAATTGATAAGGGATTTTGCCGTTAAAGCGTGATGTGCGCGTCTGCTGTCACGTTTGGCTTTCGATTTCGCTTTCTTGGGAACTGCCATCGTTCCGTCCTTTCCAGATATTGCATCCTTGATAAAGTTCTATGTTACTATTTCTTGGATTTCTTTGCTCCAAACATATTCTGAACCCTGCCTAAACCTTCCTGCCAGGCGGGATTAACATCAGCCTTTTTATAGTCATCTTCAGTGACTTCCCAGTCTTCAATATAATCGACAGAGCCACTCTTGCATGTTTCGCTATCACATTTTGGGAAAACAGGCAAGGTTAACATGATAGATTCTGCAATATAATCGCCAAGATCTATCTCATCTTCGCTGTAGGAGTAGTTTTTAAAATCCTTAAAATCCAGATCAAGTGTATGTTGATCGGGTACAGCGAGTTTGTTTTCAGGTAAAAAAGCTTCGTTAACATTGACTTTAACGGGCATTTTACCTTCTTTTGTACAGCGTGAGCAGGTAAAAGATACCGAGGTAATTATTTTGCCTTTTACTGTAACCCGATTCTTGAATCTTCTTATTCTGAGATTCAGGTTTACCGAAGATGTAGGTTCATAGAGATCAAAATCACGTTCTTTAAATTGATTTTTCAGCCAAGATTGATCTTTATCTTCATCAATCTTAAAACCCCCGTCTGGAATTTCTGCCAGCCTGATCTTCATAAATATCCTATCCTGGGGGCACACGTACCCCGAAATTAAAGCAGTTCATCATATATATATGAACAATGTTGTCAAGAATTATCGACGTATCATGCAAATTGATACATGATTAGTTTATGGAAATTAATGGGGATATTGTGTTAAGTATTTGAAATTATATGACAATAATAGCAGAAAGAAGCTTAGGGAAACTGGAAGCCAATACTCAGATCCATCCCCGGCATTGCACCTTTGGCCCCGTTTTTATCACTTCTGGACAGTGCCGGGATGCGTGGGCCTTCAATTGCGGTGATTCCGAAGGACAAACCGAGCTCGATGGTCAAGCCGATCCACTCTTTAGGATACCAGGCCAGCCTAACAGGAATTCTTGCAACTCCTTCCCAGACTTTTACCACTTTTTTGCCCCATAGATAGGATGCACCAATTCCCAAACCTGTAGAAATTACCATCCAGCGATGCACCCATGCATACATTATACTGGCATTGATTCCAGGGCCGTAGATATCATCCCAGTTTTCAAAGCAGTGCTGATAGATGAATTTTACCTTTAGTTCGAAGCCGAAACCGGGACCACCCATTATAATAGTTGGGCCAAAGTGCATTCCAATACGATAAGGGAGCTTGAAGATTTCCTTTCCATATGAGGCAACCGCCGGAAAATAACTGTGCATTCCGTAAGAGATATTTAAAATCATTGGCCTAACATTTTGTTCTCTGGGCCGTTTGGGATTGACTGAGGGAAACGGCAGATAATGCGGATCGTCTAGCTGTCCTTCTTCAAGGTTTTTCAGTTTCTCTGAATTGTCATCTGGTAATTGCTGCTGATCCAGACTTTCCAGCTCTTCCATTGCAGACACGTTTGAGGCAAAAAAGAGCATGATTGCCAAAGATATCAGAGCCAGAAGTTTTGGTATTCGCAAACTCATGTTCATCTATGTCCGAAAAAGTAGAAGAATCTATATCGAAAACAGCTTACCTTACCCGGCATTTATGCTCCAAGATGTTTTTGGCAAAAGACCAAAATAGCAAATCTTAAAAAATCATTTTTTTCGCCATCAAAATGCATTTGGAGTTGTCATATTTATTGGAAACAGATAATCCCGTCACGGGATAGATCACTTGACTACGCAGGTAGTACATCAGACATGCAGGCACAGTAAGTTTCGTTTTTGTCAGGCATGGTTGACCGGAAAATTTAAGCAAAACCGGTTGAGCATGTGGTCGTCGAGTTGTGTTCTGAAATCATTAAAGAAGTTGCAGTTGTTGTAAATAACCCCGGGATGGATTCGGGTTATGGTGGAAGGAACAAAGAAAATGAGTCAATTACAGGCCACAGAATTTAACGGGAGAGATTTTATTGATCGCGAAAATATCGACGCGATGGCCAATAAAAGAATTCTGACATTGGATTCTCCCATGTTTAAACTATTCGGTATATCAATGCTGGCTATGTTTTTACGTATCCACACCATTATTCAGGAAGGCTATTGGTCGATAGACGAACCCTCCTGGAGGATATTAGGTAATCTGCTTGCCCAGGGAAACCTCCTGTATAAAGATATAGCTATTCAATTACCTCCCATGATGTTGATAATATATTCTTTATTTACAAAGCTTTTCGATCCCTGGGTAAGCTTTCCGGTTTATGCCTTTGGGGTAATATGGATCATGATGAGTACTATCCTGATTGGCCTGTCGTTTTTCATTCTTAAAAGGCAAGCGGAAGGACTTCTTGCAGCATTCTTTTTCGCCGTGTTCTCAACCTTCTGGAACGGTGGCGAATTTTTATCGGTTAACGGAGAGTTGATTTGTAACGGTTTTTTTGCGATATGCCTTTTCTTAACGGCCTTAAATTTCAGACATGAACAAAAGGGTAGTTCAGCCATAAAAGTTTTTATGCTCTACATGTTGATGGGCTTAACCAGTGCTCTTGCAGCCTCCGTTAAGGCTCAGGCAGGTATTCTGCTAATAAGCATGGTGTTTTACCTTGTATCAAGGCCGATATTATTTGAGGCGTTTAGGGTAAATTACAAAAAACAGCTTCTATATCCGATAGCAGCTTTGGCTGGCGGTTTTTTAATACCTGTAATATTCTTCATGCTATATTTTTATTTCAATAATGCTCTTGATTATGCGATACATTTTGTACTAAGCAATCAAATTACGCATGCATCAGAACATACAAACTACAGTCTGTTGTATTTTGTTCTAAAACTACTGTACAAATCTGTAATCATCATTCTTACCTCATTGCCATTATGGATTTTTGCAGTTACGGCCATGCTGTCGGTTTTCAAAGATCGATCAAAGCATTGTGCAATTCAGCAACTGACCATGCTGGCTACGCTTTGGGCCGTTTTAACCTGGATTCCTACTTCAATGGGTAATCGCTTTTTCTCCCATTATTTTATTTTGTTTCTGGTTCCGCTTTGTTTTCTTGCTGCAACTGTGGCGGTAAAATATCTGGTGGACAAGGTTGATGCACCGCTTACATATCAGGCAATTCGCATCTTCTCGATGATCTTTATCGTTCTTTCAACCATGATCTGGTTTGTCTTGAATGGTTACAGCGTGGGAAAGTTTAAAGAAGGTATCTCGACTGAGCTAAAGGTGTTTATTGAATCGGTATCTGAAGAAAAAGACAGCATTTTCATCTGGGGATATTCTCCAAAATGGTATCTCGATGTTAAACGAAATCCTTCGCCGGGTTTCTACAGCCTGAAACAGCTTGTAGGAGCAAAACATGTAACACGTGGGATGTATTTGGGTGAGGATGCCGGAGCATGGGAAAGGTTGAAGACTGATATTTGGGGTAATCCCGAATTTACTCTGCCATCTGATCCCAAATATGTTTCTGAAACTGCCTGGAACATTTTTGAAAAGGGCTGGGCTGCTAACCCTCCTCGTGTGTTTGTGGATACCAGTCCCGCCGGATATAGAGATCATGTTTTTCCTGTAAAAGATTATCCGCGACTTAAAAGGTTGTTGAAAGGCTACAGAGGCCCGGTAGAAGTAGCCAATACTGATGTATATTTTCGCGATTAACTGAAATTAGAAAAGGAGTAAGATGATGATATTACTTGTAATATTTGCAGTTCAGGCTGCTGTCGAAAATAAAATCGCCGGAAAACAATAAAATTAGGCCATCAGATGAGTCGTGCTGTTGTCTAAGGATTGCTGATGGTGAGAGCAGTGTCTTTTGCGACTGTCATTATTGGGTAAAAAAAAAAGGAGATGTTATGAAACTTGCAAAATATTTTAACAGCGCTTTGGTTGTGTTATTTACGGCTTGTCTGATGGTTGCCTGTGCTGGCGATTCAAAGGATACGGATTTTTCAATGTGGAATGCTCTGGCGGTTGGAGAAGCCTGCTCTGATGAGGTGGAACTGGTTGAGGACAAGGATTTGCAGGAAGCTTTGGAGTTTAAATATAATAAAGATCAGAGCTATGATATAGTCTGGTACGGAATGAGATTAGTTTTATCATATGATGCTGAAATTGAAGGGTTCGCTGGTACGCTGGAGAGTTTACAGGATGTTCCGGTATGTAATGCCAATGTTATTGTTTCTCTTGATAACGGTATGAAGATTGGTTTGACCAAGCCAATTAAAGTGGATGCTAAAGAGAAAATTGATATACGATTACCAATTGCAGATGCCTACATTGCTGAAGATACAACTGATGGCGATAGTGAAAAAGCAGAGGATTTGGAATAGTTTTGTTGTCTCATACAAGTTTTAAAATAGGCTTTGTGATTATAACTGTATAACAATGGAAGATGTTTGATGAGTAATACTAACAAGTTAATCACATTTGGATATAAGGACGACGAAGTCATTTTAAATGGAATTCGTAAAGGTCGCAGCCAGGCATTCAGGGCACTCTACGATCAGAATGCCGACCGGGTGTTTCGACTGGCAATGCAACTGGTTAAAGATGAAGCCCTGGCACAGAATGTGGTTCAGGATACGTTTATCGTAGTGTTCAATAAAATTCATGGTTTCAGAGCAGAATCGAAAATAAGTACCTGGATTTACAAGATTGCCTATAACCATTGTTTAAATGAGATTAAGAAAAGAAAAAGACAGCAAAGCAAGATACGTGAACTTGGCGAAATGGAATTTGAAAAGTCCGGAAGCGATGGAACCCTTGGCAAGCTATACCAGAAAGAGCAGGTCAGCCTGATATTAAAACTGGTCGATGATATGAGCGAGAAAAAGAAAAGTACCTTTACCCTTCATTATATAGAAGAGCGAACGGCAGATGAAATTGCCGGGATACTTGATGAAGGAAGAGGTACCGTGTTGAAGAGATTAAATCGCATTCGTTTGGAGTTGATGGAAAAAATTGGCAAGCTACCTGTGAAAACCACCAGAAACAAAGTTGGTCAGTCATGAGAGTTGAAAATAAAAATACAAGCTGTAATAAAGAAATGCTGTTCGAGTTTGCAACAGGTTCCGTCAGTCGAAAAGATGCGGAAGCCATCAAGGCACACTTGAAAAGCTGTGAAGAATGTCGTGAAATATACGCTGGTCTCTGTGAGTTTAATGATGGTCTTGAAGACTTGAAAAGTATTGAACTTGAGCCAGATGCAAAAGAACAGATTTGGGGAAACTTGCAGGAGAGTATCGAGAAGTCCAACAAAAAAGTTCAGGTTAAAAACGCCTGGAAGACAATCTTGCATACACGGGTTGCTTTTGCTGCCGCGGCTGTTTTGCTAATATTAGTTATTGGTGTTGTTTCATACAATTATCTTACACCGTTTGGATATTCAGACGCTGTTTCCGGTGCAAAAATAACTCTTGCAGATGGTCAAGGAAAGCAGATTTATTTTCCGGTAGGTGCGAAAGCTGATTTTTCAAAGCAGACACGGGCTTCTATTCTGACTGCCAATAAAAATTCCGGCATTGTGTTTCTGGCAAAAGGCTCGGTCAACTCCAAAATCAACAAATTGCAGGGCAAACAGAGCTACGAAGTTCACACGGAAGACGCAGTTTTCTCCGTCAAAGGTACAGCATTTAATGTCATTAAGGATAATCCGGATTCAAGCAGAATTACTGTTGATGAAGGTATAGTCTGGGTGGAACCAAAGGGCAAAAACAGGAAATTGCTGGTTTTGACAGCCGGAGAATCTGCCACTGTTCTTGGAGAAAAGGCACACTTGAGAAAACTAAAACATTCCGGTGAAGAGGCTTTTAACAATACTAAATTCCATCAGGCAGAAGCAATCTTCAGGCTATACCTCGACTCTTCGTCGAAAAAAGATAATTCCCAGGTCGAGTTTTTATTAGCCGAGACTTGTCAGCAAATGAACAAGGTTAAATGTGCCATTGATCTGTACAATAAAATATCTTTATCAGAAAATAATTTAAGAGTCGAAAATGCCTTTGCCTCGCTGGTGCAATTGCAACTGCTGAAGAACAAAAAGGCGGTTAAGCACAGTTGGGAAAGATATCTTATGCGTTTTCCTGAAGGCAACTTTAAACTGGAGGCTCTACTGTTTTTGGCGCAGGAGGAATGTAAAAGCGGAGCGGGTGAGTACTACAGGCAGTTTATGAACTTTGCAACAGAGTCTAAGCTTAAAGAAGTGGTTAAAAGCCAATGCGAAAGCAGAGACTAGCAATGAAATACAACTATCTGCCAAGGCTTGGTTTATTAATTGTCGCTCTTGTTGCAATGCTGTCTGGGGTATCTGTATTGCAGGCAGCAGAAAACAATATTATTGTTGTTTATAACAGTGAGATAGAAGAAGATCCTTCAGAGTTTGTAAGTGATCTTCAAGGCACTATCGAGCGCAAACGTGACAAACAACACCATTATTTATGGATAATTGGCAATCAGAATCATAGCTGCCCCAAAAATAAAAGATGTGTTCTGGTTAAGGTAGATCGCTACAAAGATCATTTCTCCATAAGGTTTTTTGAGGGAAATAAGCGCAAGTTTCAAACTGCAGAAATATATACCAAAAAAGACGAGTCGATGTTTGATGTGGCTCAGACGATTGCTATGAAGATACTGTTTACCATCAAGCAATACGATATAAAGTTACAAAGAAAGGCTCCCGAGCCAAAGGCTGACAAAAAAAAGTCTGAACCTGCGGTAAAGCCGGTTGAAAAACCAATTGAAAAGGAACCCGAGTCTCAACCCGAACCTTTGCCGATTGAGCCAGAAAAAGAAACAGAAGAGCCAAAACCTGCCGAATCTCAAGAAGCAACCATTAAATTGCCAGAAAAAGATAAGTTGTTAAAAAAGCCAAAACCAAAGCCTGTTAACAGAGATAGTGCGTTGGTGCATCTGCAAATTAAGCCGGTTTTTATAACCGGCTTTGAGTATGAATACAACACCGGTGGTCTGGAGTTGGGTGTTACTTTCAGGTTTCTAAAACCTTTAGCGATTAAACTTGATATTGGTTATTACCCCAATGGCAGGAGTCATACACATTCTGTAACTTACACCAACTGGAGTCTATTGCCCTGTGAGTTGAGTATTGGCTATAGAAACAGTTTTGATAATTGGTACGTAGCTGCTTATGGTGGCATTTATACCATGCAGGTATGGAGCGACCAAAAGGACAACGATGAAGAGTTCAGCGACTCTCGCTTTATGTACGGGGTCTCTGCAACATTTGAAGGTGGATATAACTTTCACAAATGGATCTCGCTGGGGCTTTTTGTCAGACCATTTTACTTGATAAACGACTACACTGTCTATATGTATGACCCTTGGCCACTGCCCGAAGACCAAGGACAGGATTCAGAAATCCCATCTGAACGCTATAAAGCTTTTGAGTTGCCCAAATTTCAGATGATGGTTGGCTTTGTAATCAATATCAACTTTTAATGTTTCTTCTGTGCTACTAAGATAAAAAGCAATTGGCATGGTCAATTGATTTCAGCAGGAACAAGTATATAGAATCTAACCTTACCTTAAAAATCCCAATCCGAAAATACTAGCCAGAACAAATTACAAGGCTCACTCTACAAGTGCTTAATATTATAATCAAAAGGTAGAGATTTGCCGTTTTTCTAGCGAACCTTATTGTAATGGTCACAGTTGACAATGGCCTCAAAGTGTGCCAGATTCAAAGGTATAAGTTGAAACACAGTAAAAATTAAGTGGGATTTTTAAGTGACGTATTTCGTTTGACTGAGCCTTTGTAACGGCTTGCAGTAGATGCTTAATATTGTTGCCGAGAAAAGATGGGGAATCTTTACACCAAGGAGATTACAATGGATTTTGCGAAGATCTGTTTTAAATCGTTATCTTTTTTGTTTGTCCTGTCCTTAACATTGTATTCCTGCTCTGAGCAGGATGGAGTCGGCAATAATGGAGATGACGATCTTTCCATTGGCGCGCCATGCGAGGAAGATTCCGATTGCAGTGCAGGTTCATTTTGCGGGCCAGATGACAGATGCATTGAAATAGATCTTGATGGAGATTGGGCTGAAAGTGATAACGATTCAGATTCTGAGAGCCAGCTTCCCTCACCATATCTGGTGGTTCCCCAAACTATTGATTTTGGTTCGGTTTCCATTGGTGAATCGGTTGAAAAAGATCTTGAGATATCAAATGCCGGGCAAGCCCCATTGAAAATACATCAGCTTAACCTTGTTGAAGACCCATTTAGTGAATTTGTTATTGTAGATGCCCCAACTGAAACCATTATTATTCAACCAATGGAGAGCGTCACATTCAAGGTTCGATACACTCCGATAAATGAGTTTGTTGAAGGACAGCCTGCAATACATATATATAGCAATGATACGGAAAATATGGTGGTAACGGTTTTACTGGAAACAGCATACAAAGGAGAACAGAATATTGAAGTTACTCCAGATTCTATTGAGTTTTCAGATACTGCAGTTGGAGACGAGACCGAGAAAAAATGTATCCGAATTGACAATAATGCTATAGGTAATTCCGATAACAGGGTATTGAAGATAAGCAATATCAAAATAGAAAGCAGTTCCATAGAACACTTCCAACTGCTTGATCCACCCGAAAACTGGCCCGTGATACTTTCCCCTGTTCAATATCTTGAGATCTGCGTGATTTTCCATCCAAGATCTGAAGGGCTGCACGAGGATGCAATAGTAATTGAAAACAATGATCCCGATGAAGTGCAGCAAAACACACGGGTCCCATTAAGTGGTATCGGTCTTGTTCCGGTTATTAAGGTATCTCCGGCTTCGGTCAATTTTCACGAAGTTTACATTAACCGAACAGCTAACTTTGATGTAATTCTGCGAAACGATGGTGGAGCCAGCCTTGAGATTAAAAGAATCGCATTGCAGGGGGATGACAGCGATAATTTTGTCTTGTCGCACGACTTACCAAACGGCGAAAATATCTGGTCGCTAGAGCCACAGGAGGAAATGAGAGTTACTGTCCAGTTTACTCCTGATGAAGAAAACGTATTTGCCACTAAAATGACTATAGAGAGTAACAGTATGCGTGGCCTTGGTATTTTAGACATCAATCTCTTGGGAGCAGGTGCATATTCCAATTTGAGTATCCAGCCTCCATCAATTAGTTTTCCTGTAACAAGAGTAGAGGAAAGCAGCAGAAAACAGGTTCTGTTTACGAATGTTGGAGACATTTCCGTTGTAATACTGGGTATGAAGTTCCCTGGAAATCTAGATGTGTTTAAAGTGGAATCCGATATTCCCGGTGCAATTTTTCCCTTTGAACTTGGAACAGAGGACGCAAACAAAAGCAGAGCGCTGGACATTGTGTTTTCGCCACTGATGGAGATGGCCTATGAAGATATCGTGGTGCAGGTTGAAACCGATGATGCAAATAAAAACTATGAGTTGAGGCTGTTTGCAGAGGGTGGATTACCGCATCTTCAACTGTCTCCTCTGGTAGAGCAGGGGCTTGATTTCGGGCTGGTGCAGGTAAATGATAACAATGTTTTGTCTCAGGTAATCAGAAATACCGGTAAATTTCCTCTGAAGGTTAGTTCTATTGCCTTGACAGACCCGGCTGATCCTGCAACTTCGGCTGATATTGCTTTTTCTCTTCCAGGGATGGAGACTGAATTGATTGTTCCCGGTGGAGGCGTAACAAGTGTGGAGTTGCAAAGCAAATTTGCGCCTGTGGAAGTTGGTTTGAAAAACTGTGCTTTAAGATTTAATACTGATGATCCCGATTTTGCTGAAATTACAGTACCTTTGACTGGAGAGGCAATTCAACCGTGGCTGGAACTGCGGGAACCGGAATTAACCGGGGAACCGAGGGCCTACAACTTTGGCAAAGTGTTGTTGAATGAGACTGTACGTGTTGACTTTGTTTTGGAGAACAGCGGTGTTGGAGATTTGGAAATTTACAATATCGGGCTGGTAAACAGTGCAGATGGAGTTTACTCCCTGTCCGATCTTCCCGGTAGTTATCCGGTGGTTTTAAAACCGGTTGCAAGTAACCCTGATGATAGCTTAACTTTTTCCCTGACTTTCAATCCGCAGGAAGTAATTGAATACGATGGAGAATTGGAAATAAAAACCAATATGTTCGGGATGGAAACTCTGCTTTTGGGTGTTACCGGCGTAGGAAATAACTGTAGTGCAGGCTGGCTGGATTGTGATCCTGATATAGCGGGATGCGACACGGAAGAATCTGTCTTGAATTGTGTGGAATGCGGAAACGAATGTAACGAGGATGTTCCTTATATGGCCGTCAATGACTGTCTTGTTGATGGTTGCGGGTTTGCCTGTGTTCAGGGTTATGACGATTGTGATTATGACTTGAACTATTCAGGACTTGATGGAAGTGGCTGCGAAACTGACCTGAAAATTACGCTTAATCATTGTGGTGCCTGTAATCAATTGTGTCAGGGTGATGCACCCGCTGGTGCAACACATGTATGCATAAATTATGACTGCGCCTTTGAATGCGTATCCGGTTTTGATGATTGTAATAATAATTTGAACACCGAAGGACTTTCAGGTGATGGCTGCGAAATCAATCTGGACAACAATCTTGAAAACTGCGGAAGATGTGGTGGTGTTTGTGAGGGGGATATTCCTGCAAATGCTTTGCATATTTGTGATATGGGAAGTTGTGCTTTCGAGTGTAATGGTGAATATAGTGACTGCAATAATGACCTTAATCGTGACGGTCTCTCTGGCGATGGTTGCGAATTGCTTACATCCTCCATTACTGCAGGTGAGGATATTTGCGACGGAATTGACAATGATTGCGACGGCAAGATTGATGGTCATGATAATGATGAAGATGGCTTGGCTGCTGCCTGCGACAATTGTTCTGAAGTCTATAATCCCGATCAGATTGACACCGATAATGACACACAAGGAAATGTCTGTGACACCGACGACGATAATGATGGTGTATTGGATACGCATGATAACTGTGTTTTGGTAGAAAATACCGATCAGCTTGATACCGATAATGATGGCGAAGGGAATAAATGTGAAGATGATGATGACAACGATGGTGTGCTGGATGATGCCGATAATTGTCCGTTGGTGGTAAATCATGATCAATTGAATAATGATAATGATGAGTTTGGCGATGTTTGCGATGACGATGATGACAATGATGGCATTGCCGATCAGGTGGACAATTGTCAGATGACGGCCAATACAAATCAGGCTAATCTGGACAATGATGAATATGGTGATGTTTGTGATGACGACGATGATAACGATGGTGTGAATGATAATATTGACAACTGCCCCCAGGTTGTCAACCCGAATCAGTTAAACAATGATCAGGATGCCTATGGTGATTTGTGTGACGATGACGACGACAATGATACGGTTTTGGATATCGTCGATAACTGCGTTTTTGTAAGCAATACCGATCAACTAAACACGGATCAGGATCAATATGGCGATGCCTGTGATGAAGATGACGACAACGATACGATTTTGGATGTAAATGACAATTGCAGCAAAATTCCAAACACGGATCAGGCCAATAACGATGGCGATATTTATGGTGATGTTTGTGATGATGATGATGACAACGATACCGTACCGGATACAAGTGATAATTGCGTATTTATCGCCAACCCAGAGCAGTTGAACAATGACAGTGATGAATACGGTGATATCTGTGATGATGATGATGATAACGATACGATTGCCGATGCAGAAGACAACTGCCAGTTTGTAGCCAATACCGATCAGACCAACAACGATGCTGATGAATATGGCGATGTCTGTGATGATGATGATGATAATGACGGTGTCTTAGACAACGAGGATAATTGCTGCCTGATTGCCAATTCCACTCAGGAAAACAACGATGCTGATGAGTATGGCGATGCCTGTGATGATGACGACGACAATGACACTGTTATTGATGCCGAAGATAATTGTCAATTTACCAGCAACGAAGATCAACAGAATACCGATGCTGATGAATATGGTGATGCCTGTGATATTGACGATGACAACGATGGCGTGCTTGATGAGTCTGATAACTGCCTTGTAATTGTGAATCCCGACCAGCTTGACAATGATGATGATGGTATGGGCGATGCCTGCGATGATGATGATGACAATGACGGTAAACTGGATCAGGAGGATAACTGCGCACTGATCTGGAACTCGGATCAGGCCAATAACGATAACGATCAATATGGCGATTTATGTGACGATGATGATGACAACGACACTGTTATCGATATCGTCGATAATTGTCAGTTTGTAGAAAATACCGACCAGCTTAATACGGATGGTGCAGATGATGGCGGGGACGAATGCGACAGTGATGACGATAATGATGGATACCCGGACACCGCTGATAATTGTCAGAAAGTGATAAACCCGCTTCAGACGGATACCGACAATGATGGTCTTGGTGATGCCTGTGATGATGACGATGACATGGATGGCGTGCCGGATAGCAGCGATAACTGTCCGACAATCCCCAATCCCAATCAGGAAAATAATGACAACGATACAATGGGCGATGTCTGCGATGATGATGATGACAATGATGGTGTGATAGATACCGTTGATAATTGTGTTTATACCGCCAATGCAAATCAGGCTAACAATGATTCGGATGATTTTGGCGATGCCTGCGATGAAGATGATGACAATGATACGGTTATGGATATAAATGATAATTGTAAAAATGATTACAATCCTGAGCAGACAAACAGTGATGATGATGAATATGGTGACGCATGTGATTTCGATGATGACAACGATGGAGTGGTTGATAGTTCTGATAATTGTCCACTTATAGCAAACCCCAATCAGACAAATACCGACAATGATTTAAATGGCGACACCTGCGACACTGATGATGACAACGACAATGTGCCTGATGTTGATGACAACTGCCCGCTGGTTGTGAACAGTACCCAGGATGACAACGATAATGATAATCAGGGTGATGCATGCGATGATGACGATGACAATGATACGGTGATTGACCTGGCAGATAATTGTCCTTATACGGCCAATACCGATCAAACCAATACCGATGCGGTGCAGGATGGTGGTGATGCCTGTGATGTGGATGATGATAACGACTTCTGGCCTGATACAAATGACAACTGTCCGCTAGTGGTTAATCCCGGACAGGAAGATAACGATTTGGATGATTTGGGCGATGCCTGTGATAGCGATGATGACAATGATGGTGTTTTGGATGTGGATGATAATTGTCAACTGACCAGCAACCCCGATCAGGGAAACAATGATGACGATGATTATGGCGATGCCTGCGACAATGATGACGACAATGATACGGTAATCGATTTGGCAGATAACTGTCAGTTTGTCTTCAATCCAGGGCAAGCCGATGCAGATGATGATGATATCGGCGATGCCTGTGAAGATGATGACGATAATGACGGCATCCCGGATATAGACGACAACTGCCCCGAGACCTATAATCCTGACCAGCAGGATACAGACAATGATGGTTTGGGTAATGCCTGTGATAGCGATGATGATGATGATGGAGTTCTTGACGAGACGGACAACTGCCCACTGATTGAAAATTCCGATCAGGAAAACAATGATAATGATCAGATGGGCGATGTCTGCGATAGTGATGACGACAATGACACTGTTTTAGACGTGGATGACAACTGTCAGTATACGGCCAATGAAGATCAACTGAACAACGACAACGACGACTATGGTGATCTGTGTGACAGCGATGATGATAATGACACAATTGCTGATGTAACGGATAACTGCCCGATGATTGCCAATCAGGATCAGGCCAATAACGATAATGATGATGATGGTGATCTGTGTGACAGCGATGACGACAATGATGGGGTCAATGATGTAAATGACAACTGCCAGTTCGTTTCAAACAGCTCTCAGGAAAATAATGACGGAGATTCCTCAGGTGATTTTTGTGATGATGATGACGACAACGATACTGTGTCGGATAATACTGACAATTGCCAGTACATTTACAATCCTGGTCAGGAGAATTCGGATCTGGATGAATATGGCGATGTTTGCGATGATGACAGGGACGGTGACACCGTAGCTGATGTGGTGGATAATTGCCCGGATACCTTTAATCCGGATCAGGATAATTTTGATGAAGACAGCTTTGGTGATGCCTGTGATGATGACGATGACAACGACTCTATCCCGGATACAAACGACAACTGTCAGTTTTATGCCAATGTGGATCAGGCAAATAATGACAATGATTCCTATGGCGATGTTTGCGATGACGATGATGACAATGATGGTGTAAATGATTTTGTAGATAATTGCCAATTCGAATCAAATACCAATCAGGCCAACAATGATGGCGATACCTTTGGCGATCTCTGTGACAGTGACGATGATAATGATAATGTTTTGGATGTAGAAGACAACTGTCAGTTTACTGCAAATCTTGATCAGGCAGACAACGATTCTGATGATTATGGTGATGTCTGTGATGATGATGACGATAACGACACTATTGACGATCTGGAGGACAATTGCCGTTTGATTGCAAACGAAAACCAGGCCAACAATGATGATGATTCGCTTGGCGATGTCTGCGATGATGATGATGACAATGATTCTGTACTGGATAGTACAGACAACTGTCAGTTTATCGCAAACACCGATCAAGCCAATAATGATGGTGATCAGTATGGTGATGTCTGCGATGATGATGATGACAACGATACTGTTCTTGACAATGCCGACAATTGTCAGTTTGTCAGTAATCCCGGTCAGGAAAACTCAGACGGTGATGAATATGGCGATGCCTGCGACAACGACAGGGATGGTGATGGCGTAACGGATGCTGTTGACAACTGCCCTGATGATTACAATCCGGGACAGGACAATAACGATGGTGACAGTTATGGCGATGTTTGTGATAATGATGATGACAATGACGGTGTGGATGATGATAATGATAATTGCCAGATGACAGCCAATGTGAACCAGGAAAACTTCGACAATGATGATTTTGGTGATGCCTGCGACGATGATGATGACAATGATGGAGACCCCGACAGCAGTGATTGTGATGACAATAATGAGAACGTAAACCACGATGCGGCGGAAGTTTGCAATGGAATTGATGACAACTGTGTAAATGGTATTGACGAAGGTCTCTTGAGTACATATTTCAGAGATGCCGACAATGATAATTATGGAAATGCATCTAATCACCTACAGGCATGTACAGCACCAATTGGTTATGTGGAAGACAGCACAGACTGTAATGATAATAATACTGCTGTGCATCCGGGTGCAACGGAAGTCTGTAACGGTCTGGATGATAACTGTATAAACGGAGTTGACGAAGGGGTAACCAATACCTATTACAGAGATCTGGACTCTGATAATTACGGCGATGCCACCAGCACAACTCAGGCCTGCACTGCCCCTTCAGGCTATGTGTCGGACAATACAGATTGCAATGACGGTGATGGAACAGTTAATCCCGGAGAGGTAGAAGTCTGCAATGGAAAAGACGACAACTGCATAAACGGAACAGATGAAGGTGTTAAAATTACCTATTACAGAGATGCAGATCTAGATGGTTATGGAATAGATGGAACCTCAATAGAAGCCTGTAACGCTCCTACGGGCTATGTTGACAACAATACCGATTGTGATGACACCAAAAACTACATAAATCCGGGAGCACAGGATCTTCCTGATGATGCTTTTGAAGACAGAAACTGCGATGGAATAGACGGCAATATTCAACAGGCTGTTTTTGTAGATACAATTTCCGGTTCTGACACAAATAGCGGACTACTTATGTCCCAACCTTTGAAAACCTTGCAAAATGCAATTGATCTGGCTGACAGTACAGCCGGACGCGATTATGTGCTGGTTGGTGCCGGTCAGTATAACAGTGCTAGCTACATAACATTGCGTTCAGATGTCTCGATATACGGAGCATACAGCGGATATCCCAACTGGAGCAGAAGCAATTCCAATCATTCGGAAATCCATGGTGGAACAAAGGTGGTTAGAGCATCGAATATCAGTAATGTAACCTTTGACCACATGTATGTTTTCAGTTCAAATACTACCTCCGAAGACGAAACAACATATGCAATGTTTGTCTATCAATCAACATCAATGCTTATAAACAGGTGTGACTTAAACGCTGGGTCAGCCGTTGCTGGTCAAAGCGGTTCCAGTTCAAGCGGAACTGCTGCAAGTGGTGGTGCCGGAGTGCAAGGTGCTTCCGGTTGCGAAGACAGTGGCGGTATTTTCTGTGATAATTGTTCCAGACCTTCAGGTGGAGCCGGAGGAACCAACTATTCATGCAGTTCTGCCAATGGTGGCAAAGGTGGTTCTGCTGGAAAAGGTGGTAACAGTGGAGATGCCGGAGCTGCTGGTAGTGGAACCAATGGAGGAGCAGGAGGCCCGGGAACACCTCCGGAAAAAGGCAATTGGGATACCCCATCTACCTACCATGGTAAAGATGGTGCTAATGGAGCCAACGGATCAGATGGTTCTGCCGGATACATATCTTATTCATCAACTGGTGTTGTCACCTACGATGCCACTAACGGAACCAGCGGTGCCAATGGTGGCGGTGGTGGCGGTGGTGGTGGCGGTGGTGGCGGAACAAATAACTGCGACTCATATGGTGGCGGTGGCGGTGGCGGTGGTGCCGGTGGATGTGGCGGTAGTGCCGGAGCTGCTGGAACCAGTGGCGGTGGTTCAATCGCACTCTACCTTTACAATTCAACTGCTACGGTAAGCTACAGCCAGATATCCACAGAAAATGGTGGAAATGGCGGTAATGGTGGCGGAAGACAGCTTGGTGGATCTGGGGCTGGCGGTGGATATTGTTCACCACATACCACTGATGGAAACTGCTATGGAGGATCTGGCGAGCAGGATGACGGCTCCAATGGTGGTTCCGGTGGAGATGGTGGCAGTGGTGGTGATGGCGGTTTTGGTGGTGGCGGAGCAGGAGGCCCATCCATAGGAATATTCTATCATGCAACGACTCTTACACAGCATAACAATGGCTTTGATGTTGGAAATGGTGGCGCTGGTGGTTACAGCGGTGGGAACTCTGGGCCAAATGGTGTTGGAGCCAATGTTTATTCGTATTAGCTGATGTATGGGTGACTTGTTAAAACGCATCGCTTTTACTGTGGATTAGAATGAAATCTCAGTCAATGCATTACTGATTTTGAGGTTCTACCTCTTTTCCAAGTTGGGAAAAATACAATATGTTAAAAATCCCGAATATCTTTCTCCTCTTACCATTAGGTCTCCATCTTTCCTGGAGAAAATTTTATAAAATAAACATTGAAAATAGCAAGCGGGAAGCATCGTGAAATGCTTCCCGCCTGTCTTCTGTGTAATAATTAACAATTAAATTTCTACGCAGGTGTCCCCGTCCTTCAGATAACCTACAGAACATTCAAAATCACATGCAGCAGCTTCAGTGCATACAGGATATCCATACTGTGGTGAAGTACATGGTTCGCACAAGGTTCCACAGTGCTCTATACTGTCATTGTCTACGCAATAGCCATTGCACAAATGGTAGCCTTCATCACAGGTGGTTAGGCATTGGTTATCAACACAATCCACCGATCCGTTAGATGGCCCCTGTCCACACCGCTCACAATCAATGCCACAGCATTCCGTGGTATCGTTGGGCAGACAATAATCATTATTCGTCTTGTGGAAACCTTCGTTGCAAATGATTTCACAGTGTCGTGCAAGACATATTGGTTGTCCGTTTTCGACTGTCGGACAAGGGTCACATGAATGCCCGCAGCTATAGATGGAGTAGTTGCTCAAGCATACACCATCGCATTTGTGAAATCCCTGGTTGCAGGTGTAGGAGCAATATTCACCATCAAGACAATAAGAATTACTATGATTCGGGAAAATATCGGGACAGTTTAAACAATTACCACCACAACAACTTACATCCGTGTTATCAATACATTTTTCATCCACCTCATGAAAATTGGGATAACAAGCAACATTACACTGCTGTCCATCACAAGTAGCATACCCAAACTCTGGAGCATCACACTGCTCACAGCTGGTACCGCAATTATTTGGATCATAAATGCTAACACAAACACCGTTGCATTCATGATAACCAGAGATACAGGAAAAGGTGCATTCGTTATTCAGGCAAATCGGGATAGCATTTTCGGGAGCATCCACACAAATTTCGCAGGCATCTCCACAACAATCAGGATCACCTTCATCGGGTAGACATATATCGACATCTTTAGTAAAGCCATCATCACAAATAAATTCACACTGACCATCAATACAAACTGGAGAGGAATTATCTGGCGCGATACATACTATGCATTCATCTCCGCAACAGTCCGGGTTTTCATTAGGTATACAGGTGTTTTCGAAACGGTGAAAACCAGTAAAACAATTGATATCACATAAGAGATTGTCACACACAGCCTGCCCATTTTGTGGTTCTGTGCATGGAGAGCATAAGGAACCACAGGAATTTACATCTCCATCTGGCAAACACAGATCTCCGCATCTATGGAATCCTTGATGACAGGCAAAATCACAAGTAACACCGTTACAAACAGCAAAAGCATTGTCGGGTGCTTCCAGACATATTTCGCAATCGTTTCCACAGCAATCAATTCCATTATTTTCAATACATTCATTATCTATTCTGCGGAAACCTTCATTACAGGTAAAGTCACAGGCATTTCCGTTACATGTTGCTGTTGCATTTTGCGGGGGTAAACATGGTGTGCAGGATGTGCCACAACTTAAAGTATCATAGTCCCACAAACAAGCATCGTCGCACTGATGGTAGCCAACATCACAAAGGTAGATACACGTATCGTTAATACAAGCAGGATGTCCGTGATCTGGAGCATTGACAACATCATAACAATTCAGGCAATCTGCCCCACAGCATTCTGTTTGATTTTCTTTATGACAACTATCACCTATACGAACATATCCTCCTACGCATTCAAACTGACACTCAGGACCAGTTCCAACATCACGACACCACCCCTGTGCATAATCAGGAACTATGCATGGAGAGCATTCCGAACCACAGTTGTTAATGTCGTAATCATACACGCATTCAGTATCGCAAAGATGGAAATCTGTATCGCAATCAAAACCACATTCGCCATTTATACAAACAGAATACGCATGGTTTGGAGCAATACAATTTGACAATAGTTCAAAAGAATCTTGATCATCAGTTATACCGTTGCAATCGTTATCTGTTCCATCACAAATTTCCACTCCCAGATTGCTGATGTAGCAGTTGCAGTATTCGCAATCAGCTGGGTTGTCATCGAGATTCCAACAGCCATCCGCACAGGGAATTCCTGTACCACTTATTTCAATTATAGTTTCAAATACTTCCGCACCAGCCGTGCTGCTGACAACAACTTCCGCTGTAAAATTACCAGATTCTCTGGGAGAGAAAGCAAGTGTAAACGGGAAGATATCGGCTCCACCTGGGACTATTGCATGTGGGCGAGGATAATTATCATCATTGTACACAATCTTAAAAACATCATTGTCATCATATCTGACCAAGGCTCCCAAAACCAGTAATTCACCACTGGTGCCATTGTTACGAACCGCAAACGGGGCAGTTAGTGTACCATTCGGATAGGTGGAACCAATATCAAACGGGCTTTCTGGCTCCACCAACGGTTGTGCATTTAACTCTAATGTTCCACGTCCACGTAGAGTAAGAGACAATGATGGTACCGATGGCAAATCAAGTGTAATTGTCAATACTCTCTCAGATTGGCCTTCATTTGACGGGCTGTAAACGGTGCTAACAGTTAGTTGTTCTCCAATCTGCAAAGTGTGATTGCTCAAATCCACATCTGCAGGGGGGGAAATATAAAACTCGTTACTCGGAAGATTAAAGGTGCCACCAGTTACTGTGAAGGCTTCTGTTGCTCTGTTGTAAATTGTGAAAGTCCGTGACTCGGACTCACTACCTAAAAGAACATCGCCAAAATCAATCAAAGTAGGCTCCAGCACAGGTGCAAAGTCACTTCCCATGCCTCTTAAAGCTACGCGAGTAATATAAGGTTCCTGCCCTTCTGCATCTGATTCAATATATAATTCACCTACATCAACCTGATAATTCTGGGGAATATAAGTGATATTTAGCATCATTGATTGTGTGGGGTCTAACACCTGCTCCTGAAGTAAATCCGAATTTATTGTTTCACCATTTTCATTTTCAATGCCGAATACGCCCTCGGTACTGATCATTTTAATATTTTTGATAGTTAATGGAAGGTTTCCAACACTATTGATTGTTAATGGAAAAATAGCCTTGGAATTAATTTCGTTTGGTCCAAAGTCAATCTGATTTTCTGCCGGTTCCGGGGTTAAGCTTATATGAGGGAGTGCAGCCTCGGCCGTGACAGCAATCGTTGCAATGCCATCATCAAGCATTGGATCATTGGTAGCGATTTTTACTGTTGCGCTGTATTGATTTTCATCAGTCGGATCAAACCCAACATCAAATGAAAAATCATCACCCTGTTTGATAAAATGTTGGTCAGGAAGATTTGGTTCCAATCGGAAAACTGCTGGAGTGTCTGTTTCTATGTATATCTCCCCAATAATTAGCAACATGTTACTGGAAATATCATACAGGCTGTTTGACAAAGTAATCGTTTTCCATACCAATTCATTGCCAACCTTTTCAATCCCGAAATCAATAGCTTCAGGACTAAATCCTAATGATACTGTCCCTTTGTATTGGCTGCTCAAGTTCACGCGTGTAACTGGTGATTCTGGATCCTGGCTATAAATAATCAGCACACCAGTATCCGCACCCTCATTTGTAGGGGCGTACGTTATAGGAACCAGAATGTTTTTTCCAGGTTCAATAAAGAGAGGTCCTTCAAATAATTCTACTAATGCAAACTCATCAGTTGTTGCGTCGGACAGACTTATATCATCAATTTGCAAATCTGCATTACCAACATTGACTAGTGATAATTCCTTAGTTAAGCTTTCTGTGTATTGAACCGCTCCATATTCAAGCATGTCGATTACTTGTAGTTTTCCTTCTCTTTTTGGTGTAGTATCTCCATCAGAACTTGGCAGAACAATTTCTGGCTCCTCATAGTCGCCATCTACATCATCCCCATCCTCTTGACCAGTTGCACTGCGGTCATCGCATCCAGTTATAAAGAAAGCAAGTATTGATAAGAAAAGAATTAAAAAAGAAAAAAAATTCAAGGTTTGTGTGTGTCTATTAGTTGTAAATCTCATCGTAGTCTCCACAATAGTTCAAATGCAATAATATCACTGCCAACACCCCCGGAGTATACCATACTTTAAGAGTAACATAAAAAAACATAGAGAAAAACCCTCAGTATGGGTTAAAGTATATCGAATAGCAAAATTGATTTCTACTTTGTATTTTAGGCAGATATTTGTTGGATGTCATGTGTTGCCTTCCCAGTCAATCAGAAATACCCTGATCTTCTACTTGAAATGGGAACATGTGATTTTAAACTGACATCAGTTTTGAGGCCTCGCACGAAAAAATGACGCACTGTATCAGTCCCCGGGTTGACACCTCTTTCTGAATATAAGGCCAAAAAGGCTGCTGAAATTCACTTGCGAAAAACTAAAAAGTCAAGTACTATCAGGTCTGTTTGAAGATCTGGAAATGCATGGCTACCTGGTGGGGCCCGCGGACTTCAACTCCGTTGTGGGGCGCGTTGACGTGTCCTGGGTGGGTTCGATTCCCACACATTTCCGCCATTTCTTATTTTTTGATTGCCTCCGGGATAATGTGAAAATGGACAACAGATACCGCCAGATCCCCAAAATGGACAGACTGATCGAGAGGGAAGATGTACAGGAGCTGATTAACAATTGCGGTCAGGCTTTTGTTGTAGAGGCTTTAAGAAAATCTCTGGATCAGGTTAAGAGCAGTCTCAAAGAAGATCCGGATATTACTGTAGAAAGCATTTTGGAAGATCAGATAAAGCTGGCTCTGTCCAATGCCAGACTTACTCCACTTTCAAGGGTTATCAATACAACCGGAATAATTTTGCACACCAACCTTGGCCGGGCGCCCATTGCCAAAGAAATACTGCAAGAGGCATATACTCAGGCAGCCGGTTCATGTGGTCTGGAAATCAATATGATAGACGGCAAGCGCGGGGTGCGGGGTAATTTTGTGCGTGATACTCTGGCTAGGCTTTGCGGTGCAGAAGCAGGGCTGGTTGTCAACAACTGTGCAGCGGCACTGTTAATGATTCTTTCGTGCTTTGGCAAAGGTAAAAACATTATTGTCTCCAGAGGTGAGCTGATTCAGATTGGTGGCGGTTTTCGCATTCCCGATATTATCAAGCAGGGTGGGGCCGAGTTAAAAGAAGTAGGCACAACCAACATCACCACCATGGATGATTATAAAGCAGCCATTGATGAAAATACTGCTGCGCTTTTAAAGGTTCATTTATCTAATTTTCATCAGGGTGGCTTTACCAAACGCTCCTCTACAGCCGAGCTTGCCAGCCTTAAAACCGAAGAGATGCCTTTTATCGAGGATCTGGGTTCTGGTAACCTGCTTAACAGCTTTGGTAAATACGAACTTCCCGATCCTACTCCGGCTGATGTAATTCGTGAAGGTGCGGATCTGGTTTGTTTCTCCGGTGACAAACTTTTAGGTGGCTCGCAGGCTGGTCTTATCGCCGGTAAAAAGGAATTGATTGATAAACTGGCAAAGTTTCCCCTAATGCGGGCTGTCAGGCCGGACAAGTTTACCTATTCGCTTTTACAGGTCATCTTTAAATATTACGAGAGTGGGCAGGCTGATAAAATAAGCCCGTGGCGACAGATTTCGAAAAGTAGAGAAGAGATCAAAGCACGTATAGTGGATTTCAAAAAGCGTTTTGGACTTCCAGAAGATAAGTTTGAAATAATTGACAGCCTTGGGCAATTTGGTGGCGGTTCTTTACCGGGTCATACAATTGAGAGTGCAGCCATGGTCATTGCCAACCGCAAGACCGATCATGTCGCCGAATGGTTCAGGCGAAGCGATCCTCCGGTGGTTGGTGTAATCAATTCCGGCAGGTTCTATCTCGACTTTTTAACGATGAATGAAGAAGACGAGGAAAGTCTGGGGCAGATTATCAGGCAATATCTGAAAGAGAAATTCTAGTATGAGTAGCGCAATCAACAGCGACAACTTACCGGATGTTCCGGTAATTTTCGGCACCGCCGGTCACATCGACCATGGAAAATCCAGTCTCATTAAAGCCCTTACCGGAAGCGATCCCGACAGACTTAAAGAAGAGAAACAGCGTGGGATAACCATTGAGCTGGGTTTTGCCTTCTTAAACGAAAAAATCGCTTTCATTGATGTCCCCGGTCATGAAAAATTTATCAAGCACATGGTTGCTGGGGCTGCCACTGTTGATTATGCAATTTTGGTTGTTGCTGCCGATGATGGCGTGATGCCACAAACCAGAGAACATCTGGACATCCTGAATTTGCTTGGTGTGACTGACGGTATGGTTGTGGTGACCAAGGCTGATATGGCCGAGGACGACTGGATCGAAATGGTCAAGGAAGATATCCATGACTTGCTGCTTGGTACTGCGCTTGACAAAGCCGAGATTCATGTGGTGGACAGTCTCTCCGGTCGTGGTCTGGAAGAGGTAAGATCGGCTATTTTAAAGATGGCTGCCACCAAAAAGATTCAGGGTGGCAGCGGACTTTTCAGAATGCCCATCGACAGGGTTTTCACGGTTAAGGGTTTTGGTACCGTGGTTACAGGTTCCATTCTTTCCGGTTCGATAGCTGTTGGTGACTCTATGGATGTTTTGCCAAGCCATCGGGAAATTCGCATCAAAGGCATACAGTCACAGGGTAAATCCTTGGAGCGAGCCATTGCCGGACAGCGGGCCGCGATCAATCTGCACGCACTTGCGGTGACAGATATCGAGCGTGGCGATGTGCTGGTTACTAAAGATGCGCTTGAACCCACAAGATTTCTGGATGCGAAGCTTAGCCTATTAAAATCTTCTCCTGCCCCTTTAAAACACAGACAGCGTGTGCGTTTGCATATGGGTTGTGCAGAAATATTTGCCAGAGTGGTTTTGCTGATAGGTACCGAAATGCAGCCCGGGGAAGAGGGCTTTGTGCAACTGCATCTGGAGTCACCCACCGTTACACAAAGACTGGACAGGTTTGTTATCAGACGCTATTCACCGCAGATAACCATTGGCGGTGGAATCGTGCTGGATGCTCATCCACCGCGCCACAAAAGAAACAAGAGCGAAGTCACAGATGCGCTGGCTCGTTTGGCTTCTACCGACGACAAAGATTTGGTTATCGCTGCTCTGGAAAAAACTCCTTTTATAACATCAAAAAATCTGGCTCTTTCGCTTAGTCAGACGGAAGAAGAGACCGCAGCTATTGTGGAGGATCTTTTATTGTCGGGCGAATTGATGTCTTTTGAAACCGGGAAAAATATTCTGCTTTGCACCGACAGGCAGTTTGAAGAAAGCTTTGAAAAGATTAAAATTGAGTTGGCAAAATATCACGAGATGAATCCTTTGAGGGCAGGGCTGCGTCAGGGTGATTTATTGCCACGGGTTAAAAACAAGGCATACCCAAAACCTTCCGCAGCATTGATCCTTGAGAAATGTCTTGAATTGGGAGTGCTTAAACGACCCGGTGGAGATTTGCTGGCCCTGCAGGATTTTGCGGTAAAACTTAGCAAGGCCGAAAGACGCAAGGTTGACCAACTTTTAAAGACGCTCGCCAAAGGTGGTTTGAAACCTGAAGCAACCAGTGATATCGCAGTCGCTCTTGATATAAAATCTGCAGAATTAAAAGTGCTTTTGACCTATCTGGTGGATATCGACAAGGTGCTTTGTCTGGAGAAGAAGTTTTTCTTTGCCATGGATGCAATTAACCATGCCAAACAAATTCTGTTGCAAATGTTTAATGGAAAAAATGAATTGACCCTTTCTGAAATCAAAGAGCAGATGGCTACCAGTAGAAAATTTGCCGTGCCTCTTTTAACCTACTTTGATGACAAGGGTTTCACCATCAGACAGGAAGATGTAAGAATCAAAGGCGATAAACTTACAGGAGAGTGATATGTCTGCGACCTATATCGTTTTCATTACCACGCCAAATGAAGAGACATCACTGGCCATTGCCAAATTGCTGGTTGAATCCTCGCTGGCTGCCTGTGTAAATCTTCTGCCTAAAATTAGATCCATATACAAATGGGAAGGTAAGGTTTGCGATGATCAGGAACAGCTTCTGCTGGTCAAGACCACCGCAGAAAAGCTGGATCAGCTTATTGGCACAGTCAAACAAAATCATCCCTACGATGTGCCGGAAACAGTCGCCGTCAAAATCGAAAAAGGCAACGAGGACTACCTGAAGTGGATTAGTGAAAACTGTTAAATTTATTTGTTAAAGTAGAAAGACGCATAAAAAAAACGACAGTGTAAAGGCTGTCGCTTTTTGTTTGTGGGATGGTATAAGTTATTTGCTGTCTCCCTCTGTTAGAAATTTCCAGAAGAAAATGAAAACTATCAGGGAGGCCACAACGATTAGATAAGTGATGCCTTCTGCTGAATTGAGCATGTCCTGCATTGTATAAAAGAAGTTTTCTTCATGCATGATTTTATCCTTTTCAACTCTAGTGATGTGGATCGGGAAAATCGGGATGCTCGAAGAAAATTGGCATCCTTGTTACAATAAATTTAAAGGCAACCACGGCCAGCGTAACCAGAAAAATTGAAATACAGATCTCCATCCAGTGTGGCACATATCTCAACTCATCGGGCAGATGATAGTTGAAAGCCACCAGAGAAATGTTGAGTCGGTTCAGGATGATTCCCACAACCGTCCAGGCAGCGGTAATCTGGATCAATCTTTTGTTCTTTTCGCGCACTCCAATCGCATAGCAGATACAGGGCAAAAGTACAAAGCCCAGAATTTCCAGCAAGAACCAGTAGCCGTATCCGCTGTTAAGATAGCCCCAGTTATGATCCAGTGAAACGCCGATAAGCTTGATGGCAAAGTATCCTGCTAAAAGTGCGGAGGCTGCTTTGCCGAAGCCGAATACCAGTTGATCGGCTGTTTTTTTGTGTTCTTCATCCATCATGTGGTGAAAATACTTGTGAGAAATTGCGCTCTCGAAAATTACCATGGACAAGCCTGCTATCATGCTGGAGACAAAAAAGAAGACAGGCAAAAACGATGAGTACCACAAGGGATGAAGCTTTGCCGGAACCATCAGGTACATGGCACCCAGTGAAGACTGGTGCAAGGTGGACAATACAACCCCGAAAATTGTCAAGACAATAGTCAATTTGGAAATAATTCGGGCGACTTTTTTAATGCCCAGCCATTCTAAAGGAGCGTTTGAAAACTCCAGAAACAAGACCGTCAAATAAAGTCCGACACAGGCTGCCACCTCAAACATTACCGAGGTAGGGCCCTGTTGCACCAGAAAGGGGTAGGGCAGGCGCAGTGGTCTGCCGACGTCATACAAGAGTGCGACCACAACCAGCGAGTATCCCAAAAATCCGGTGAGGATTGCAGGTCTGACTGCGGCGTGGTATTTCTTCATGCCGAAGATGTAGACCGCTGCCGAGGTAGTATAGCCACCGGCTGCAAGGGCCACACCGGCTAACAGATCAAAGCCGATCCAGAAGCCCCAGGGGTTATAGTTATCCAGATTGGTTACGCTGGATAGACCTCCGGTAAAACGCATCACCGTCAGAATCAAACCGCCGATGATGATCAGACCCGTTATGACATTGAAAGGTGTTATCAGTCCCCGTTTTTCCACTACTGCTACATGCTCAGACATCAGGCTTTCTCCTCTGCTAGAGCTTTTTCAGCATCTTTAAGTGCTTTCTTAACGGCAGCGTCAATAGCTTTTTCTTTGGCCTTGTTGGCTTTTTCCTGTGCTGCCTTGAGTTTTTCATCTGCTTCGGCATTGGCCTGCTCTACCGCAGCAGCCACGGCTGTGGCTTTCTCGTCAGCAGCGATTTTTTCTTTACGTTTGTTCATGGCCCAGACACCGGTTAGAAATACCGGCCACAAACCGACGATCATCGGAACCGCACCCAAGGCTCCGGCAGTGAATTTGGGAGTGGGAGTAGTGCCAACGTTGGTGTTTAGCTCCAACTTGTTAAAGTCCACAGCGGAAAGATACATCCAGCTTGTGCCACCAATTTCATTTTCACCAAAGATATGATCGATATAACGATCAGGATGCTTTTTGATGCGGTCTCTGGCAATCTTCAAAAGATCTTCGCGCTTGCCAAAGGTCAAGGCTTCCATGGGGCAGGCTTCTACACAACCGGGAAGTTTTCCTTCCAAAACTCTGGGTCTGCAAAGGGTGCAGCGCACCACCACTGGGCTGTAGGCATTATCGTATTCATAAGCCGGTAAGGACCAGGGGCAGGCCAGCAGACAAAATCGGCAACCGACACAGACGCTTGCATCATATGTAACTGCGCCCTCTTTGGTTTTCTTGAAGGCATTAACGAAACAGGCGTTGCCACAGGCGGGCTCCAGACAGTGGTTGCATTGAAACTTGCGGAACACATCTTCGCCGTTAGGGCCCACACCGTCGTAGCGGTTGACCACTGTGAAAACCCCGGTTTCGCTGCGACGTTTTTGCTCGAAGACAAATTTGTCGCTGAAGGGTTTTTCAGGTTTTGGCAAGTCGTTGACTTTGTTACAGGCTTCTTCACATTGTCTGCAACCGATGCAGCGTGTGGTGTCGTGCAAGACACCTAAGCCATCGGGGTAGCCCTCAAAGTGTTTGTTGGCCGACGCAGCTTCGGCAGCTTTGGGTACTACTGTTGCTGCAACGGTTGTGCCTGTTAGTATTTTTAAAAATTGTCGTCTTGATTTATCCATCACATACTCCTCGACCGGGTTCCGGTAAAGTATAAATGAATTTATTTTTTCTCAGTATGACAAACCGCGCAATCTGTCGGGTTTTTCATACCGATGCTCTTGTGGCAACCAATGCATTGCTGATGATAAGCCCCCAGCAATCCAGGTCTGTTCAAATCTTTTTCATCAAATGGCTTGTTATGACAGCTTATGCAGGCCGGGGGGCTTGTTCCTTTGGGGCTATGATGATGACAGCCCATGCATAATGTTTCATCATCACCATGGAAATGAGTTGCCAGCTTGCTTTTGTCTGCTCCGCTTTTAAGTGCCAGAATAATTTTTTTGTGGGGGAAGCGGGCTGCATCGAATTTTGCTTCGAGCTGGCTAATGTCTATTTGTTCAGGAATATTTTTAAACAGAGAATCTTCGGTCTGCGTTGCAGTATCATTGTCATGAACTTTGTTGTTTGCGAGGACTTCATTTTCGTGATGATTGTGACAACTGGTGCAGGAAGACTTTGGCATCTCGTGTTTAGGCATTAGATCATGACATCCGGCACAGTCTTTTTCTTTCTTTTTAACATTATGACAGCCTACACAACTGCCTTTCTCGTTCATGGCATGCATGGACAGTTCAAGTGTGATGCGTCCACCTTTAATGTCACCTTTTGTAGTGTGGCATGAATTGCATTTGTTCATTTGGCCATGGTGGCAGTTGTGGCAGTTTTCTACAGCGTTTTCATGGGCCAAATGATTGAACTCGACCTTGGCCAGTCGGTTGAGCTCGTCCGTAACATTACCCGAACCAATTATAACCTTGTCTGGCTGGTAACGTTTAAGGCGTGGAACCTTGCCCGGCTTTTTGAAAAGAATCTGTTTGTTTCTATCATGACAGTCTGAACAGATCACGGGGCCTGTTTTAAGCGAATCTTCCCCTCGCTTTTGGTGGCAGTCAATACACATTGCGTGGGAAGCATCCCTGATGGAGCTTCTGTTTTCAATAGCTTTTTCCATGTGACAATCGCGACAGCTTGTTTCATATCCCGAAGGCTGGCAGTTGTTTGCAATAGCCTCTGCATCTGCTTTGTCACATCTTGGTTTTCCAGTGTTTTGGTCCAGAGTTTCATGGTGGCAAGTGACGCAGTTGTAATTCATGGCTTTGATGTGGTTGTAGTGAATCGTTTTGCTAAAACCGATTTTTGCCTGGGCAGCAATATATTCCGGGTCATTCTTGTGACAGTCTCCGCAGGTAACCGGGCCGCTATCCTTGTCTAGATCAAGCCTTTGTTGGTGACAGCCTATACAATAGTTGTGGTAGATTTCCATCTGCTGTTTGCCACTCACATCGCCTATGCGCATGAATCGTATTGATCTTGTGCCATTTTCGTTAGCTAAATGGCAGACAGAACAGCCCTGGCCTTCAGCTTCAAGCCTTAAAGTATGATTGTCGTGCTTGAACTGCACCGGGGCTCGTTCCAATTCGCCATGAATTTTCATACCATCTAAAATAAGCAAATCAGCCCGCTCTTTTAAAATTCTGCTATCGCTATCGCCACATGCAGAAGCAAAAGATAATACTAAAGCAAGCAGCGCGAGGCCAAAGCACATCAAGAAAACACTGTTATTTCGATTCTTCATCTCATTTGTCCTGTTATGACTAAGAGAAATCAACAACTTCCATCAATATGTCAAGTACGAAATGCGTGTGCATCTTCAAGTCGTAGTACTCCACAATGTCTTCAATTCCTGCATGACAGTTATGGCAGGGAGTAATCACTACTTCTGCTCCGGTGGCTCTTAGCTGATCGGCTTTTACACGGTTACTTAACATGCGCGATTTCTTCCATGGTGGCCCGCAGTTAATAACGCCTCCACCTGCGGCGCAGCAGTAGTTATGTTCCTTGTTGGGAGTTACATCCACAAAGTCCTCGCAGGTGGCATTGATTACATAGCGTAGCTTTTCACCAAGAGCCAGACCGCGTACAGTGTTGCAGGGGTCTTGTACGGTGACTCGTTTTTGAAACTTCTTTTTGATCTTTAAACGTCCAGTTTTTAAAAGGTCGTAATAAAACTCTATCGCATGAACCATTGGTATCGGCGGGTAGGACCAGCCCAGCCAGCGTGGGCCATCGTAGACCGCACCACGATAGGCATGACCACATTCACCCATGACAATCTTTTTCACCTTTAAACGTTCGGCGGTTTCCCAGTGCAAACGTTCCACCCGTCCCATAACTTCCATGTCGCCCGAGAACATAGCCATGTTGCTGTTGTCCCAGCCATCGGTAGCGGGCATGGTCCAGTCAATGCCTGCCTGATGAAAGACTTTGCCCATTCCGGCAATCAGGTGTGCCATGATTTTCGGTTCGGGGCCGATGACGGAATACATTACATCAGAGCCCTCTTTCTCAAGGGGGATGCTGTAGTTCGGGTTTTCCATCTGTAGTTCTTCCTCTTGCCACATCAAGGTGTCGATCCAGTCGTCCTGATTGACCCACATCTGGTTTAAGGTGGCAGAGTGGCTGTTGGTGGTGTCCTGCAAATATTGCGGAACAACCTGAAGCAGATGACAAATTCTACGGCCCAGCATGATCAGATAGGCGATGTCAATGCCGAAGGGACAGTACATACTGCATCGGCGACAGGTTCCGCATTCGGTATAAACGATTCTGGCCATGTCCCTGAAAAACTCGGGCTTGACTTTTCCATCACGTTTTTTAAGTTCCCAGATGGTTTGGCTAACTTTGGCCACAGGTGAAAATGCTGGATCCTTGTCTCGGGAAAGATAGGTGTGGCAAGCTTCGGCGCATAGTCCACAGCGCATACAGCTTTCAAGGTAGACCTGCAACCTGGCAGCGGCTTCCTGTTTTAAAACCCGGTCGACAACCCTTTTTATTTTCTCCGGT
>Ga0209475_10000707_pt1 | contig 55983 bp, 50 predicted proteins | sample tdDd471_FD_187128 | JGI IMG/M metagenome (GOLD analysis project Ga0209475, IMG submission 187128) | Marine sediment microbial communities from the Atlantic coast under amendment with organic carbon and nitrate - tdDd47.1 (SPAdes)... | ecosystem: Environmental > Aquatic > Marine > Coastal >... | reverse complement strand
CCTCATAAAGTAACAATGGTTGCATGTATGAGAAAACTATTAACTATTTTAAATACCATGGCCAAAAATAATGAGCCTTGGCATGAGAATTTTGCATAAATTTGGTTGACTTTTAACACAGTTGCTAGAAAAGACCCTTTCAACTGTTTATGTGGCTAAAGCTGCGAGTCGGGAAATTAAACTATCGGATTAAGATTATGACTATAAGTAAAAAAATCCATATACCAATGATTTCTGCCCTAATTTTGGGCTTGATTGTAATTTTCTTTGTTTCCATTAGGGGACTCAATGAAATTACCGAAGGGGTCTATGAAAAAGAAAAAAGTCAGCTTTTAGATTATTATGAGCAAAAATTTCAAGCTAAAAGTGATGTGGCAATTTCTAATGTCATTAATTTGTCGAAAAACGTCTCCATCGTTTCGGCTTTGCAACAAAATGATAGGAAAATTGCTCAGGAAGGGTTAAAAACGGTTATCAGTGATTTCAAGGATAATACCAAATTTCATAATATAAAAATTCATATCCATGATGCCAATGTACATAGTTTCTTACGTCTATGGAATCCTAAGAAAAATGGTGATGACTTGAGCGGATTTCGACAAACGATAGTCGAAGTCAAACGCACTAAAAAACCTCTTGCCGCCATTGAAATTGGTCGTGCAGGATTAGTACTCCGCGGACTTTCTCCCATTATCGATAATGGAAAATACCTGGGCAGTGTCGAATTTATGCAGGGTTTGAATTCGATTATTCGGGATGGTAGAAAAAAAGGTATGGAGATCGTTATCCTGATGGATCGACAATATTTAAATATTGCAACTAAACTAAAAGAGGCTCCAAAACTTCACCAACAATTTGTCCTGGCATCCAAGAAATCAGACCTAAATCAGAGTTTTTTTGACGAATTAAAGACAGTTGATATTACTGCATCAGGTACCAGTGAAAACTTCTACTACACCAGCGCTCCGATTAAAGACTTTAAGGGTAATATTGTTGGTTATGCGGTCGTTGGTGAAGAATTAAATAAAGTTAAAGGGATTATTAGCAATGCCAAATCGGCTTTATTGAATCAGGCTCTGATAATGGTGCTTTTAGACATTATTATCATTATTCTGTTATTGGTCACTATTAATAAAGCCGTGGTCGGTCCTATTAAAAAATTAAAAGTCATCGCTCAGGAAATTTCGGAGGGGGATGGCGATCTCAACAAACGTCTGCATATTGACAGTCATGATGAAATTGCCGAGGTGGCAAAATACTTTAATCTGTTTATTGAGAAAGTTCATATCATAGTCTCTGATGTACAATCGGGCACCCGAGATACCTTGACCAATATACAATCTTTGAAGGAATTTTCACAACAGATTGTTGGTGATTCAAATACTTCCAATGAACGATTACAGTCTGCTAATGGTGAAATGGAGCAGGTAAATGATTTTTCTAACCAAGTCGTCAGCAATACTCAGGAAAATCTGCAGCAGACTCAGGATGCCAATCAATTGGTGGGTCAGGCTAAAAAATCGATGGACCATTTGCAAAGAAAAATTAGCCTGAATGTTGCAACTGAAAATGAATTGAATCAAAAACTCAATGTCTTGGCCTCTGATATCGAAAAGATTAATGGCATTTTGGATGTGATCAAGGCCGTTGCCGAACAGACTAATTTATTGGCATTGAATGCTGCCATCGAGGCTGCTCGTGCTGGTGAGCAGGGCAGAGGTTTTGCGGTAGTGGCTGATGAAGTTAGAAGTTTGTCAGTTCGTACCCAGGAATCGCTTGATGAGGTAAATTGTACGGTTTCCGGTGTAACATCTCAGATTCGGAATATTAATCAAGAAATGCAAGATACTGTAGATGACTTATCTGATTTAATTGATACCACGGATCAGGTATCGGAACAGATCACCCGTAATTCAGAAATATTGGACGAATCGACAGCGTCATTTAACGATAATATGGATAATATGAATGTTGTGGTCGGCAAGATCGAAAATATTAGTGAATCGATTAAATCCTGTAGCGAATTGAGTTTAAACAGTGTTCAGTCTATTCAAAAAATGCTTAACTTATTTGAACAGACTACCCATCAGTTTGATTCTTTAAATCAATCGATCAATCGTTTTAAAGTATAAATCTGGAAAGTTGAACTGCTAACCATTGCGGTCCCCTTAAGCATTTTATCTTAAGTTCTTATAAGAGGTTGCCTAGGTTTAATCTCATGACACAATCAGCTGAGTTTTCAAGGATAAAAAAATCTCTGAATTCTAGTTTTTACTAGATTTCAGAGACTAAGGGGGGTGGTCTTATATCCAGGTTGTTTGTGTTGATTAATGGTGATCGATTAACCAAACTGAAAAAGTAAATCCTAAGGCACCGGCTATAATAAGTGCATGATATTCATAATAGGCTAAAACACTAGTTGCCAGGGTACCTACGGTTTCCATATAGACTGGAGATTTGTGCTCCACGATACCTGACACTCCCATAAACATAATTAATAAGGACATGCCGAGTAAAGCAACAATCGCTTTTTGCCACAAAGCATGATTGGGTTTGTTGTTTGCTAGCTTATTCATCGCTCTTTCCATTAATTAGATATGTAAAATAGCCTAGTGAAATTCTTGGTTAATGAAACTATAGCAAATCCTAAAATAAAAAACAATACTAATTAGGTATGGAATGGTGAGTTGATTTAGAAAGGTTTATTTGTTGAAAGCTAAAAACTTGATTTCGGCCTGCCTGTTTGGCTTGATATAAGGCTTGATCCGCCATATCAAGCAGACTTTCCAGTGACCAGTTTGGTTTAACACTCTATCTCCCACTTTATGTCCATATTTATCCAATCCATGACGGTTGGCTAAGCCGGTTAACTTATCCGTGTGGGCAATAATATAGAAAGAGAAATGTTTTTGATGGTTTTTATGATATGGAGCTTAACTCTAGGCGTTGCTCGGATAGCTTGGAAGACATTGCTTTAAGCGATACTTTTTGTAAATTAATTTCAAAAAAATTATTTAAAAATGCCCAGTTTGATTGTAATTCACAACAATTGGAAAGTTTGCACTCTGTCGATTGCTTAGCGCACTCAGTAAGTGAAATAGGTCCCTCCACGGCATATATGACATCAGCTAGAGAAATTTCTTCCGCGGTTTTGGCGAGGGTATAGCCACCCTTTGAACCACGGTATGAAGTTACCACTTTCGCGTCGACCAATTTTTTTAATAGCTTGCGGTTAGTGGCTAAAGGTATGCTGGTGGCTTGACAAATATCATCGATGGTACAAAGATGGTTTTGCTTTAAGACTAAGTAATTGGTAATTAGAAAGGCGTAGTCGGTTAGTTTTCCGATTCGGATCATAATAAATAGACTGGGGAAATTAATAAACAGTCATAGTATACTAATGTAGTATTCTATTTGCAATAGGAATAGGTTCCTATCGACGCTTGCTAAACGTCGATAGGTAAATTGAATTAACAGGCATTGCAATAGTGGGCAGGTAAGCCAGCCAGTCTACAAGCTTGTTTACAGCCGCCTAATGGAAACGCCTTTTCTAAGGTTTTATTGGTGCAGCCCCAAGCACTTATTTTATCGCCAATCTCTTTTTTTACAATTCGAGGAGATGGCGGAACTTCAAACTCACTGAAATAATCCCTTAAAAAGTTGATTGTCAGCCAGTGACAGGCAGTTAGTTCAAGGTTTTCGGCTGCGGCCATATCCTTGGCAATATCTTCACTCCAATCATCAAAATTAACTAAAAATCCGTCTTTATTGACGGGTATATCTTTTCCTCCTAGATTTAAAAAATCCATGATTTGGTTGCTATCGCTTGTCATTACTATTTCAGTCATAATATTCCCCCTGGCTGATAAGCTTGTATACCCGAATCGCCTGAAGCTTAAATTTTCAGATGTATTGGGTATAGATAAGCATAGAAAACAAACTATGGTATTTCAATAAAAATGATATAAAAAGTATGGTTGATTTTGAGCTTTTTAGATGGCAGAAAGATACTATTCTGTGTTTTTGATAAAGCCAAAGTTTTTCTGATAAAATAAAGGCTTACATTTTCTTATATAATGAGAGCAGTTTTGCGTTCTTCCCTTCGATACAAAATCATTTTTTTAACGGTTGTTCCAACCGCGATTATCTATTTTAGTATTTTGTTATTCAGTATGTATAGAATTCAGACGCATGCCTATGAAGATGTGAAAAAGGAGATGTTCCAGTATACCCAAAACTATGCTACCCATTATGCCAGTCACCTACGTGAGTCCATGCAAATCGCCCGTTCCACGGCCGCATTTTTACAAAATAATTCCCGAATGACGAAAAAACAGCTATTTGATATTGTGATTAATAATGTCAAATTAAGTAAATTAGTATTTGGTAGTGCGGTGGCCTTTGATTATGTCAAACTTGGTCGACAGGAGGTGTTTTTTGCTCCTTATGCTTATCGTTCCAATAACCAAATTGTAACCATCGATATTGCCAAAGTAACCGATTATACCCGTACCGAATGGCAATGGTGGAATCGGGCTCGAAAAGAAAAAAAGGATATCTGGACCGATCCCTATTATAGTAAAGAGTCAGGTAACACTTTGATGGCGACCTATGCGGTTCCTATTTTTGACCAGGAAATATTTACCGGTGTCACGACCATTGATTTGGAATTAAAACCTTTGGAACAGAGCGTATCAGAATTATTACCAACCGATCTGGATCTGATGATTGTTACCAAGGCCGGCGAGTATTTATACCATAAAGATCAACAACAGATATTAAGTCGCTCCATATTCGATGATGCCAAGGAATTTCAACAACCGGAAATTAATCGTTTAGGTGAATTGATGATTGCCGGAAAAACCGGCATGGTTAAAGTCTCCAGTTGGGGGAGCATAAACAAAGTACAGTGGATTTTTTATCGACCCATCCCCCATACCCAATGGAGTTTCGCGGTTCGTGTCGATGAAGAAAAGATCCTTAAACAAGCTCGTGAAGAAGGAATTAAGATTGCTTTGATCTTGGCTTTGTCTTTGATTGTAATCGTTGCGGTGATTTGGTTAGTTATTGGCCGCGTAACTGCACCATTAGGCAGTTTAACACGCAGCGTAAAAGAGATCTCTCTGGGACATATGGATACGGTAATTGAAATTGATCGTGATGATGAAATCGGGCTTCTATCACAAAATTTCTCACAAATGGCTAAAGATCTGGGCAAACGGGAAGATGAACTGCGCAAAGCACGTTCACGTAGTTTTAGTCGAATCGTTCAACAACTTAGCGGAGAATATTTTTACTATACTCATGATCGGTACGGGAAAATGACCTTTGTTAGCCCTGAAGTTGAGGATATATTGGGCTATAGTACGGATGATTATCTGGCCAATTATCGCAACTACTTAACCGATAATGTGATTAATAATCAGGCTAAAAACCGTATTCAGTTATTGTTAAAGGGACACCAACAAGATACTTCAGAAATAGAAATATTGGGGCTGCAGGGAAAACTGCATCATCTGGAAATTATTGAAGTACCGGTTGTTGATGAAAATGACGATATTATTGCCATTGAGGGAATGGCTCATGATATTACCGAGCGAAAGAAAGAGGAGGAGAAGTTTCGGGTTTTGTTTGAAAGTTCCTCGGAAGCCAATATTCTTTTTGATGAACAGAGCATTCTGGATTGTAATCATGCCTTTTTGGAATTATTTGCTTACCCAAGTAAAAATGATATTCTTGGTAAAGCCACGTGTGAGCTCTGTCCGGAATTCCAGCCTGATGGCATAGTATCTAAACAATTACTCACGGATACCATGTTAAATGCCGTAAATCAACAGGGACAGAAGCTATTTATTACTCAAAAACGCAATAATGGTGAACTATTCCCGGCAGAAATCAGTATCACGGCGCTTACCATTAGCGATTCACTATTTTATATTGGTATTATTCAGGACTTAACCGCGCGTAAAAAAGCAGAGCAAGAAATTATCCGAGCCAAGGAGGCTGCAGAAGAGGCCAACCGAGCCAAATCTGAATTTTTATCCAATATGTCTCACGAGCTTCGCACTCCTTTAAATGGCGTTTTAGGCTATGCGCAAATATTGCAAAACAATCCCAATAATACACCCAAACAATCCGAGAGTTTAAATTCGATAGAAAGCTGTGGCCAGCATCTGTTGACTCTGATTAACGATGTTTTGGACCTATCAAAAATTGAAAGTGGAAATCTGGAAGTTCAACTGAGTGATTTTGAATTGTCTAAATTTTTACAAGGGGTATACAATATAGTCTCTCCGCGTGCCGAAAATAAAGGACTAAAACTGACTATCAATATAGATAGCAATTGTCCGCGAATTATTCGGAGTGATGCGACTAAGTTACGTCAAATTTTGGTTAATTTGATGGGCAACGCGATTAAGTTCACACCTACTGGCCAGGTTTTACTACAAGTCAAACCATTTCCTTTAATCGACGAACAATTTAGCCAGATAACTTTTGCTGTCATCGATACTGGGATCGGTATTGCAGATGATAAAATTAGCCATATCTTCGATGCGTTTAAACAAGCTAAAGAAGGTATCGATGCTGGAGGTACCGGTTTAGGATTGGCGATTAGCAGCCATCTTACTAAAGCTTTGGGGTGCTCAGATATTGCTGTAGTTAGTGAGCTGGAAAAAGGGAGTACCTTCTCTTTTAATTTGCCTTTATTTGAAGTTGACCAGAAACAGACTATTGAAGATGAGAGTGATTATACGGAACAGGCCATACCGCATCTGAAACATCCGCAGCAGATGTTGGTTTTGGTTGTGGATGATCGAGAAACCAATCGTGATATATTGTCTGAGATATTATTAATAGCCGGTTTTTCGGTGGAAAAAGCGGTAAATGGTCAGGATGCATTAAAGAAGTCTAATGCAAAGCAATTCAATTTAATCTTAATGGATATCATGATGCCGGTTATGGACGGATTCGAAGCCACAAAAAGAATACGAGAACAAACAAACTACGTCGAAATACCCATTTTAGGGGTAAGTGCCAATGTTGCCATCGAAATCAAGGAAAAAATATTGAAGGCAGGCTGTAACGATATTGTTTCTAAACCGGTCCGAGTCACGGAGTTGTTCGATAAAATAAAGCGGCATTTGACTATCGAGTTTGATGAAGCAAGCGAAAACTTGCTTGAGTCGAATAATAGTGATGGGCAAAATACACCTCAGCAACTGGTTATGGAAGCCTCGGCAGAACTGGACGAGTTTATTGAAATTCTGGCTGTGGCTAGTGATATGGGGGATATTGCCGAACTGGATCGACTTTTAAACGTTTTTAAAGAAGAATTACACGCCCCTGCCAGTATCAGCTCCAGTTTAGAAAAATTAATTAAAAACTTTGAATTTGAAAAAATTAAAAATTTTGCGGATGGATTGAAAAAAGTATGATTACTCATCCACACCAACAGGGCGACCGGGATGTTATCCTTTTAGTTGACGATAATCCTACTAATTTACAGGTTTTGTATCAGACCTTACAAGAGATGGATTGTAAGTTATTGATCGCCAAAAATGGGATGGATGCTTTGGAAGTGGCTGAAAAAGCATCACCAGCCTTAATCTTACTTGATATTATGATGCCTGATATGAATGGTTTTGAAGTTATCGAAAAACTCAAGGCTAATCCACTTACCGGTCAATCTGCAGTCATTTTTCTTTCTGCGTTAGGGGAAGCTAAGCACAAGGTAAAAGGACTTCGTCTCGGTGCAGTGGACTATATAGAGAAACCTTTTCAATCCAGTGAAGTGCTGGCTCGAGTCAATACCCACCTAAAGATTTATCACCTGGAACGCTCCCTGGAAGAGAAGAACAAACAATTGCAAGCCGACAATGCCTATATTCTGCAGGCTATGGGAGAGGGTTTGATTCAATTGCAACAAAATGGTGAAATTTTATATGTTAATCCTACGGCCTCGCAAATTTCCGGCTGGTCTCGAGAAGAATTAATCGGCAAAGATTTTCATCAATTAATGCAACATAGCCGTAATAATGGTGAACGTTATCCCCAAGCTCAATCTAAAATTTTCCAGGCGTTACAATCGGGGAAGCACCTTCAATCTGATAAAGAGATATTCTGGAGCCAAAAAGGTATTAGCTATCCCGTTGAATATACTTTAACCCCTCTGGATAAAAGTAGTCCGATTAGTGGGGCAGTGATTGTTTTTAAAGATGTTTCGGTTCGCAAAGAGAATGAAGAAAAACTACACCAGGCTCTACAAACAGTAAAGAAGTTAACCACACGTTTGGAAGCAGAAAACACCTATTTACAGCAGGAAATAAAATCCGAACAGAACACTTGTGGAATTGTGGGGGAAAATCCTTTGTTAAAAAAAGTGTTGGCTGAAGTGGAGCAAGTTGCCGCCACCGATACCACGGTCTTAATTAATGGTGAATCGGGAACCGGAAAAGAAGCCATAGCCCGCGCGATTCATGAATATAGTCTGCGTAAAGAACGTCCTTTAATCAAGGTGAACTGCGGAGCAATTGCCGAGTCATTGGTGGAAAGTGAATTATTTGGGCATGTTAAAGGAGCATTTACCGGAGCAGTGGGAGAGCGAGCTGGACATTTTGAACTGGCCGATGGCGGGACCATTTTCCTCGATGAAGTGGGCGAATTATCGCTGGATATGCAGGTGAAATTATTACGGGTCATTCAGGAGCAAGAAGTTCAACGGGTTGGTAGTAGTAAAGTCATTAAGGTTGATGTGCGCTTTATCGCCGCCACTAATCGCGATTTAAAACAGATGGTCGATGAAAAACGTTTTCGTATGGATCTGTATTATCGACTGAATGTTTTTCCCATCATGATCCCTCCGTTACGAGAACGCAAATCAGATATCCCCCTATTAGTCAGCAGCTTTTTGAATCGTTTATCCAAAAAACTCAATAAAGCGATGGTTTCCGTATCTGATGAGAGCATGGACCTGTTATTGGACTATAATTGGCCAGGTAATATTCGTGAATTGCAGAATGTTATTGAACGTTCGGCAATTTTGGCCAATAGTGCAGTTATTGATGTCGATGATGCCATTGTACCGGTCAATAATAGTGCGAATAGTGTTCAAATGAGCACAGCGGTTGTGCAAGGTTCTACCGATAGTGGAAAAGTTTTCACTTTGGCCGAAAATGAGCGTCAACATATAATCAAAACCTTGGAACAGCTTGATTGGGTTGTTGGAGGGAAAAAAGGTGCTGCCGAGGTGTTAGGCGTTCCGACCAGTACTCTACGTTCCCGAATGAAAAAATTAGGTATAAAAAAATAGTAAAAACGAGTACTGAAAATAATGAAAATTTCTCTAATCGCTGCTATGGCCCGTAATCATATTATTGGTTTGGATAATAAATTACCTTGGAGCTTGCCTGCCGATCTGGCCTGGTTTAAGAAAAACAGTATGGGAAAGCCTTTGTTAATGGGACGTAAAACGTGGGAATCCTTGCCTTTTAGACCTCTTCCGGGCCGCAAACATTTTGTCGTAACACGTAACCCGGAATATGTTGCAACTAAACCTGATGGCACGCTTGTTGCTGAAGTCAGTGTAGTTGATTCGGTAACCAAGGCTATCGAACAGGCAGAAAAATACTGTGCCGGTCAGGATGATATTGAAGAGTTAATGATTATGGGAGGTGCAACCATTTATCGAGATACTCTGCATTTATGTGATCGAATGTATCTCACTATTATCGATGAAGCGATTGAAGGGGATGCCAGCTTTCCCGATTTTGATATGCAACACTGGCAAGAGAGCTATCGCCAACCCTGTCTTGCCGATGACAAGAATCGTCATAACTATGACTTTCTGATATTGGATCGGAAGTGATCCCTATAAAGGGGGTATTAGGTGCAATAAGTATTATGTTTGTTCAGTCTGTTGTCGCCGATACTATTGTGAGCCAGGAAGAGGTTCGATTAATTGTCCTAGATGATCTGCAATCGGTTCGGCAACGCTTATTGGCTTGGGCTGAAGACTGGAGCCGTGGTGATGCTGAAGCATTTCTTGATTATTATAGCGACCAGTTTATTAGCTCCAAATCGCTACAAACGCGTGCTCAATGGGAGAAACAGCGTCGTCAAAGGATAAAGCCGCAACGCAATATCCAGGTTCAATTGTTAATAAAAGAACTCAGAATGGGACCGGAGCAGAATAGTGCCGAGGTATTCTTTGAACAGAACTATTGTTCCAAAACCTATTCCGACCAGGTGGTAAAAAAAATGCTATGGCAAAAAATGAATGGCGAGTGGTATATTCAACAGGAAAGTGTACTAAAATAATTTCCTGATATTGAAGAGTTAAGGGGATAAGCATTGGCAATTCTTGGTAAAAAATTTACAGAATTGGAAAAATTGATTGAGCATCAAATTAATGCCCAATTAAAGGAAGCTGACTATAAGAAGTTGTTAGGAAAAATTAAACGTTATCTAAACGATCCTGGTGTCGAAGAATACAAATTGGATGTGTTAGCGTCGAAAATCATTAATTTAGGGGCTGATTATGAAGCTTATGTTTCAGCATTGATTTTTAAAACCATGCCTGACAACTTTAGTCGTAAGGAATTGGTAGATTTGCAGGAAGAACTATACACCTATATCGAGAAGGACGTATACGGCAAAGGTTTAGACAATGTTATCGCCAGTAAATTGGAACAACATACCATTACTCAAAATCCCCAATTAAGTGAATCACTGGCGCGTAAAAAAGCCTTGGGGAATTGGGGCTGGTTAATTCCGCATGCTTTAACCCAAATAGTGCTAGAATTTATTTTACGTCAGATAAGTGAAGCGGTGTTAGAAGCAAAAAAAGGTAATCGAAAAGGAAAGATTCGTCTCAAAAAGATGTAAAAGTAAATTTAATGGATTTTAATATCAACCCCCTGGAGTCGTAATGATAAAAAAATGCTTATTCCCGGCAGCCGGTTATGGCACACGCTTTTTACCGGCAACCAAGGCGATGCCGAAAGAGATGTTGCCGATTGTTAACAAACCATTGATTCAATATGGTGTAGAAGAGGCCTTAGCAGCTGGTGTCAAGGAGATTGCACTGGTCACCGGGCGCAGTAAAAGGGCCATTGAAGACCATTTCGACCATCATTACGAATTGGAACATCAAATCGATGGTAGTGCGAAAATGGAGTATCTTGCCGAAGTTAATCAAATTATGGAAGAGTGCACCTTCTCCTATACTCGACAACGTAAAATGTTAGGATTAGGACATGCTATTTTAACCGGAGAAACCTTAATCGGTGATGAGGCATTTGCAGTATTGTTGGCTGATGACCTTTGTTTAGCAGATGAAAACGACGATGGTGTGCTGGAGCAGATGATTACCCTTTATAATCAATTTCGTTGCAGCATTGTGGCAATTGAGGAAGTACCTGAAGATGAAACTCATCGCTATGGGATAATTGAGGGCAGTCCGATACGGGATGATATTTTTCAGATCAGTGAAATGGTGGAAAAACCAAAACCTGAAGATGCACCCAGCAACCTGGCTATTATCGGTCGCTATATATTAACACCGGATATTTTTGATATTATACGTAACACGCCACCGGGTAAAAACGGCGAAATGCAGATTACAGATGCTTTAAACGAACAGGCCAAACTTGGTTGCGTATTGGGCTACAAGTTTCGTGGCAAGCGTTTTGACTGCGGCAGTGTGAGCGGTTTTATGGAAGCCACTAATTATTGTTATGATAAGCATTATCTCGGTAAACGTGATTAATAACTGCACAGAATATTAATCTTTCACCTTATTACTTTACTGCGTTACCTACATGGATGTAGGTAAGGAGCGTTAGCAGGACGCGATAGCTTTATTTTCGTACTCGAATGGTCACGTATTAATTATACGCTCACATTCTCCGTGCGAAAACGCCTTGTACTAAGGTAAAATCTAAACATTCTGAGGAGTTATCAAAAAATTAAATAACTTTTTAAAAGTACCCCAAAGGAGATTCTATGCGGAATAGTATTGCTACAATACTAATTTTTTCCATAATGTTGTGGAATCCCTTGTGGGCCAGCAAAAAAACGGATCAAGCGGAACAATATTTAAAACAAGCTGCCCAGTATTATAATGATAAGAAATATGCCAGAGCTGAACAAGCCTTTCAGAAGGTAATCGATATGGGAGTTCCGCTACATCATGAATTCTATTATCAATACGGACGTGTACAGTTAAAAAATAAAAAAACAGAACAGGCCCTAGAGAGCCTCAATTTTTATATCAAACAGGCGGGGGAAAAAGGTCGGTTTTATAAAAAAGCTAAATCACTGACGGCTAAAATTGAAAAACAACAGCAAAAAAATCCCATAAACCCTTCTCCCCAAAAAAACAATAAAAAGAAAAAATCATCCTCGACCTCTCTGGCTATTGGTACTCCCAAAATGGTTCGAATTAAAAAAGGTCAATTTATCATGGGAGCGAAATGGGGAGACGAAGATCAAAAACCCCCCTTTAACATGCGTTTTAAAAAAGATTTTGCTATAAGTAAAAATGAAGTAACGTTTGAACAGTATGATCGCTTTGCCAAAGCCACTGATCGTCCTCTTCCCGATGATGAAGGTTGGGGAAGAGGTAAGCGTCCTGTTATTAATGTGTCTTTTTTTGATGCTGTGGCATATACCGAATGGTTGAGTCGGCAAAATAACCGAAGCTATCGATTACCTACGGAGTCGGAATGGGAGTATGTGGCGAAAAGTAAGCCACGCGGTAAGAAAAAAGATCAAACCTTTGGTCATAAGGAATTAATTGGTCGAGGCGATGCCAACTGTGAAGGTGGGCGCTACTTTTGGGAAAAGGCCAGAACCAAAGAGGTGGGAAATTATGAACCCAATCCGGCCGGAGTTCATGACATTTTTGGAAATGTCTGGGAATGGACCTGTTCGGCGTATACCCGTAAATATGATGGTAATGAAAAACGCTGTCTGCCAATCAATAAAAGCGAAGGAAAAACCATGGCTGTAAGAGGCGGTTCTTGGCGCAGCCATTTCCGGACCTTACGTCCTTATATACGCTACAATAACTACCCGACTTTCCGTAATGACGATTTGGGATTTCGCATTGTTGAAGAACTGGATTAATTTAAAACGACAAGCTAATGAAAACAAGTACCAATAATGTAATCAATGGCAATATGGAACTGTCTCAAGTGGTGAGATGGTTGGTTAGCGATGGCTTGGTTCAGCAAGATAAAATCGATATGGTCGCTAGTATGGCTCGCAATGCTTTTGGCAGTGCGGATAAAGAAGTTCATCCCTTTGTCTATATTACCGAGCGTGGTTGGGAAAATGCTAAAAAGCCCGGTTCTAAATTAAGCATGGATGATTTAATGCATTGGTTATCACTTAAGTCGGGCTTAAAAATGGTGCGTATCGATCCGTTAAAAATTAACGTTCAACAAGTGACCGATGTTATTTCCTTCTCATATGCTCAATTCTTTAAAATCCTTCCCATAAAGTTGACTTCAACGGTGGTGGTGATTGCCACTGCAGAACCGTTTCAAACCGGTTGGAAACAGGAAGTTGCTCGAATTACCGGAAAAGCGGTACAAAGCGTATTGGTCAATCCGGCTGACTTAGAACGTTATATCATAGAATTCTACAATGTCGCTAAATCAGTGATTGGTGCAAAACAGCAGGGCTTGGAGCAGGAAGCTGGGAGCATTCAGAATTTCGAACAACTCATGGAATTGAGTCGACGCGGTGAGCTGGATAGTAACGATCACCATGTCGTCAGTATCGTGGACTGGTTATTACAATATGCATTTGAGCAGCGAGCCAGCGATATTCATCTGGAACCGCGTCGCGATAAAGGTAATGTTCGTTTTCGAATCGATGGCGTTATGCAACAAGTATATGAGATCCCGGCCGTAGTCATGACGGCAGTATCCAGTCGGATTAAGATTTTGGCGCGAATGAATGTAGCGGAAAAACGCCGACCGCAGGATGGTCGGATAAAAACCAGAGATCCGGAACAAAATGAAATCGAACTGCGTTTGTCTACGATGCCGACGGCTTTTGGCGAAAAATTGGTTATGCGGATATTTGATCCTCAGGTTTTGCAGTTAAGTTATTTGCAATTAGGATTTTCCGAACGCCATGAACAGATCTGGAATCACTTGATTAGCCAGCCGAACGGGTTAATATTGGTTACCGGTCCTACTGGTTCCGGCAAAACGAGTACCCTGTATACTACCTTGAGGCAATTGGCCAAACCAGAGGTTAATGTCTGCACCGTGGAAGATCCGATAGAAATGATTGAGCCGGTGTTTAATCAAATGCAGGTGCACGAAAAAATCGATTTAACTTTCGCTAGCGGGATCCGAACCCTATTACGTCAAGATCCCGATATTATTATGGTGGGGGAGATCCGAGATAGGGATACTGCAGACATGGGAATTCAAGCGTCTCTAACAGGGCACTTAGTTCTTTCCACGCTGCATACCAATGATACTCTTTCAGCTATAGTACGTTTGCTGGATATTGGTATTCCAGCCTACTTGATGCATACCTGTCTATTGGGAATTATGGCTCAGCGTCTGGTAAGGACTCTATGTGAGCATTGCAAACAAAAAGAAAACACAGATAAAGAGATTTGGTCGGAACTGTTAAAAGATACGGGTATGGATATTCCGGAACAGGTATATATCGCCAAAGGTTGTACTAAATGTCGCTATACCGGTTATATGGGGCGAATAGGGATTTATGAAATGTTACCCATTACCAATGAGATGAAAGGACTGATTAAAACTACCACCGATATTAATGAATTATATGAACAGGCCAAAAAGGAACATTATCAGCCTTTACGCAGTAATGGTTTGTTAAAGGTGATTAATGGCAAAACGACTTTGGAAGAGGTACTTCGGGTCACTCCTGATCCGGGTTTAATTCAGGCTGCCGATAGTCACTAAAACCATAATAGATGGATAATCGCTTTAACTAAAATTCCCGCCAACGCTCCAACGATAGCCATTTTCATTATACTCGCGACGCGACTACCTGCTAGAGAATAAATTGCCACTCCCACGATATCCAGAGGATGAATAATAAGTCCGGCCATGCGATTAAGTTCCAAGGGTGTTAATTTTCCTTGTTGTAAGAGATCCATAGTAACTCCCATAAAGGCCGTTCCTCCGGCAATAATCTTGGTGACAATGGGTAATACGGCTTGTTCTGACAAACCAATCCAAGATAATGGTGTCGCCGCGACATAACTGATAACACTAATCATGTCAGTGGCCTTTAAGGTATTGACAAAACATAGTGCTAAAATAAGCATGGGAATTGCCGCTAATACTACTTTTGTACCTTCGGTTCCACCATCAATCATTATTTGTATAGGGCCCTTTTTAACGGTAAATGGATCGGACTCCATGCTATGTAAAGTATCAGCCTTCATATTTCTGGCAATCAGATGAAAGGTAGTAATGGCTGCTACTAGTCCACCGATAATAGAACTGATTAAAATGACCTGTAAATCTAGTCCAACTGCTAACATGGGAAAGACCACATTGGCTTGTGACATTGTCATTATCATGGCTAGTGCAGCAGCGATATAACGTTTCGATGTACCGTCTTGATCCATCATAGTAAATGATGCAACCGGAGCGGCAAAGCTGACCAGTAAAATTTTTATGGCGGCAAATATGCCCAATGCCGGGACACCTAGGGGAGTTAAAATGGGGGCTAAGGTACGGGCAATCCAGGCCAGAATGCCGTAATTATCCAATAGTTTCATAATCGCCATCATGATCACCATGATGGGCAATAGAATATATAGGGCAATGTCGATTGCACTACGTCCTGATTCGAGTATGACCTGAATAATCTGTTCCATAAATCCTATCGGTTAATAAAATTTCCACTCATTGTACTCATTAATATCTGAAATTTCTTGTCTGACGATTATTGACAATAGTAACTATTAATTTTATATTATTAAATTAATAGAATGAATGTTCATTTTATTTGCTTGGAGCTGTGATAATTTATCGATTATGCCGCTAGTTTGTCATAGACTCGAACCTGGCAGTAACGTTAAAATCAGTAGAAAACCTCCAATTCTGATAACAAAAATATTTCCCACAATAATAACTTCTTAGTGTATAGGTAAGCCAATTTGAAAGATAATAAAAAGTTTGCTCGGAAGAAAGGACAATGGCGGGGCCGTCAGGTCGATTCTGAAGCCTTAAAAGAGGTTCGTGCATTGTTGGGAGACGAATCTCGACAACGTGATCTTTTGCTTGAACATTTGCATAAGGTTCAGGATAAATTTGGTTTTATTTCTGCCGCTCATTTGGTTGCCTTGGCCGAAGAGATGAATCTGGCCCATGCGGAAATCTTTGAAGTCGCCTCTTTTTATCACCATTTTGATATTATCACGGAAGGGCAGCAGGCACCTCCACCTTTAACTATTCGGATCTGTGAATCACTAAGTTGTGAAATGCATGGTGCACAAGAATTAATTGCAGGGCTACAAAATGAAATTGTCCGACAAAACAATCTGCAAAAGGTAAGAATTCAACGAGTTCCCTGCGTGGGACGTTGCGCTCACGCGCCGATTGCGGTGGTGGGCTGCAATCCAATTGAAAACGCCATGTCTGAATCGATTAGCTTAGCAATTAGAAAGCAGGAAACACAAGCTGCCTTACCCGATGGATATTGTGATTATCAACTGTATCTTAAACAACAGGGATACCAGTTATTAACTGATTGTATGACTGGTAAAATCGATGTCGAATCCATTCTGGAAAAACTGGAGAATTCAAATCTAAGAGGTTTAGGAGGAGCAGGTTTCCCCGCCGGTCGTAAATGGCGTATTTTACGCAATCAGTTAAAACCGCGCATCGTGGCTATCAATATCGATGAAGGGGAACCCGGTACTATGAAGGACCGTTTTTACCTGGAACGTGATCCGCATCGATTTCTTGAGGGTAGCTTAATAGCGGCTTGGGCTATCGAGGCAGAGGCGGTATATATTTATCTACGGGATGAATATGCAGGATGTCGACAAATGTTGGAGAAGGAACTAAAGAAATTGCGAGCTAATCCTCCTTGTTCGTTACCCGATATTTATTTACGCCGTGGTGCGGGTGCATACGTTTGTGGTGAAGAATCGGCCATGATTGAATCTCTGGAAGGAAAACGCGGTATGCCAAGGCTGCGTCCTCCTTATTTAGCAGAAGTCGGTTTATTTGGACGGCCAACCCTGGAACAAAATATGGAAACCATGCATTGGGTACGCGACATTGTTGAAAAAGGACCTGAATGGTTTATCGATAAAGGTCGTCACGGACGTAAAGGTTTACGTTCATTTTCCGTTAGTGGCCGAGTGAAAACGCCTGGAGTTCATTTAGCTCCCGCCGGAATTACCTTAAATGAATTAATCAATGAATATTGCGATGGTATGCAACAAGGACATCACTTGTATGGTTACTTCCCCGGCGGAGCTTCAGGGGGAATATTGCCTGCCTCTTTAGCCGATATTCCTTTGGACTTTGATACTTTACAGGAGTATGGCTGTTTTATTGGCTCGGCCGCTATCGTTGTCATGTCACAGTATGATTCGGCGCGAAAATTAGCTTTAAATGCCATGCGATTTTTCGCTGACGAATCCTGTGGTCAATGTACTCCATGTCGAAGTGGTACTGCTAAAGCAGTGCAACTGATGCAAGCCGAACATTGGGATACGGAACTATTACAAGAGCTATCCGAGGTGATGGTGGATGCCTCAATTTGTGGCTTAGGTCAGGCGGCACCCAATCCCTTATTATGCGCCCTAAAGTATTTTCCCCAAGAGTTTGGCCAGGAGGTTTAATCCATGAATATCGATACAGTGACCTTTAATCTGGATGGTGAAGATATTCAAGCATTGCCTGGAGAAACGATACTACAAGCGGCAAAAAGAGTAGGGAAAGAAATTCCTCATTTATGCTATAAAGAAGGCTATCGTTCTGATGGTAATTGTCGTGCTTGTGTCGTGGAAATTGATGGTGAACGGGTATTGGCGCCTTCTTGCTGTCGCCAGCCTAGTGCGAATATGAAAGTTAGTAGCCGCAATGGGAGAGCCAGAAAATCCCAAAAACTGGTTTTGGAATTATTAAAATCTGATGTGTCGACACAATCATATTCACAGGATTCGGAATTAGAGCAGTGGTGCCAGCGATTAGGGGTCGAAACGGTTCGTTTTCCGACTCGTGAGCAACCTGATGCAGATAGTTCCAATCCTGCGATAGCGGTTAATCTTGATGCTTGTATTCAATGTACCCGTTGTGTCCGAGCCTGTCGTGAGGAACAGGTTAACAACGTCATCGGTTATGCTTACCGTGGCAACCAGGCGCAAATCGTGTTTGATGTTGGCGATGATATGGGACATAGCTCTTGTGTTTCCTGTGGAGAATGTGTTCAGGCTTGTCCTACCGGAGCCTTGATGCCGAGTCACGAAGGAAGTAATGAAATACCTGACCGGAGCATAAATACTACCTGTCCTTATTGTGGAGTTGGTTGTTTATTAAGCTATCATGTTAAAGATGGCCGGATTACACATGTTGAGGGTCGTGATAGTCCCACTAATAAAAGTCGGCTATGTGTAAAAGGACGCTATGGCTTTGATTATATCCATAATGATCGGCGTTTGACCAAACCCTTAATTCGTCGCAAAGATGCGCCTAAGAGTAATGAAGTACTTCCTTATGAAAAGCTAACAGAGGTATTTCGTGAAGTTTCTTGGGAAGAAGCATTGGAGTTTGCCGCCGATGGTCTGAATAAGGTAAAAAATGAAGTAGGTCCTAGTGGCTTAGCCGGATTTGGCTCTGCGAAGGGTAGCAATGAAGAAGCCTATTTGTTTCAAAAATTGGTTCGAACCGGTTTCGGCTCTAACAATGTCGATCATTGTACTCGTATGTGTCACGCTTCTTCGGTGGTTGCTTTATTAGAAGGAATTGGTTCCGGTGCGGTATCCAATCAGGTTGCAGATGTTGCTAAAGCAGAAGTGATAGTGATTATCGGTGCCAAGCCAACGGTTAACCATCCGGTAGCCGCGACCTTTATGAAAAATGAAGTGGCTGCCGGTAAAAAACTAATTGTGTTGGATCCCTATAAATCGGAAATTGCCAAGCATGCTACCCATTATCTGCAGTTTCGTTCCGATACCGATGTACCGATGCTAAATGCCTTGATGCATTGCATTCTTGAGGAAGGATTGCAAAATGACGAGTTTATTGAAAAGTACACTGAAGGCTTTGAAGCTTTAAAGAATAATGTCTTGGATTATAGCCCGGAAAAAGTCGCTCCGATCTGTGGAATCGATGCTAATACTCTTCGCGAAGTAGCCCGATTATATGCCACATCGAAAGGTTCCATAATATTCTGGGGAATGGGGGTCTCACAACATATTCACGGTACTGACAATGCCCGCTGTTTAATCGCTTTGGCATTAATGACCGGACAAATTGGTCGAGATGGCTGTGGCTTGCACCCCCTACGTGGTCAAAATAATGTGCAGGGTGCTTCGGATGTGGGGTTGATTCCCATGGTGTTTCCTGACTATCAACGGGTCGATAATGCTGATGCACGCGCTAATTTTGAAAAGCTTTGGGGAATGTCATTGGATGGCAATCCTGGCTTAACCGTTGTGGAAATCATTCATGCCATTCATGACGGCAATATCAAAGGATTATATGTGGAAGGTGAAAATCCTGCTATGTCTGATCCCAATTTAAACCATGCCAGAGAGGCACTTTCTCGTTTAGAACACCTGGTAGTACAAGATATTTTCTTCACTGAAACGGCCAGCTATGCCGATGTGATATTACCGGCATCGGCTTTTCCGGAGAAGACCGGTACTTTTACCAATACCGATCGCCGCGTGCAGATGGGAAGACAGGCAGTTGAACCGCCGGGAGAAGCTCGTCAAGATCTTTGGATTATCCAGGAAATTGCACAGCGCATGGGACTGGATTGGCAATATCAAGGACCGCAAGATGTATTTGCCGAAATACGTCAGGCCATGCCCAGTTTAGCTGGAATGACATGGGAACGTCTGGAGCAGGAGGGTAGTCTAACCTATCCGTTACAAAACGAGGGTGATCCGGGACAAGGAACCATTTTTGTAGGGGGATTCCCTACCTCATCAGGGCGAGGTAAATTTGTGCCTGCCCAATATACCCAGGCAGATGAATTACCCAATCAAGACTTTCCTTTGGTGTTTACTACCGGCAGGCAATTGGAGCATTGGCATACCGGCAGTATGACTCGCCATGCCTCGGTACTGGATGCTTTGGAACCGGAGCCGGTGGTCTGTATTCATCCCGATGATTTAAACAAACTAAATATTAAAGCCGGAGATAAAATTAAAATTGTCTCCCGACGAGGTGAAATTATGGCTTTGGCTCGACAAGACATGGGCACTCAACCGGGAACGTTGTTTATGGCATTTTGTTATGCTGATGCGGCGGCCAATCTAATTACCAATGAAGCCCTGGATCCCTTTGCCAAAATACCGGAATTTAAATATTGTGCGGTGAAGGTTTTACCTGCTTAAAACGCATTGAATTTAAATATTATAAGCTATGGAGATAAAAAAAAGGATAAAAAATTTTTTGTCTCCATAATAACTTCTCAATGAGTTACATTACTTGGCTATTTTCCGGGCTCGCATATTTTTCTTGTCTTTTTTTATTATATTCTTCTCTTTGTTTTCTGGCCTCTTGTAATTCGCCAGCTATATCACATTCTTTTTGAATAGCTGCAGTTTCAAGTGCTTCATACTCACCTTTTAAGCGCGCCAATTCATCTTTTTTATCGTCGCCCATTAAGAAGAACAATGCGGGCCAAAATAATACTAAGCCGACTCCCATTGCAACGGCATCCTTGTTGGCTTCATCTTCCTGTACTCCGCTGACTTCTACGACTTTACGATTAACTCGTAGTAGTTCGGCCTTTGTTTGCTGACAGCTATAACTAGTATATTGTAAAGGTGAAACATATGCGGCTGAAATTTTATCAGGTTGGCTAGCACATCCTGATAAATGAGAAACAATTATGATTGTTGATAAACCGGTAGATACTCTTTTTATTATTTTATCGGATAACATTTTTATTCCTTTTTAAACGAGTTGTAATTTAGTCTATATTTTTAATTGCAATGTAAAAATACAATGGGTGTACACTAAAATTAGAGAAACGTGTATATATTACCAACTGCTCCTTGTTTTGTATGTAGGATATTTCCTACAAATGATTTATTTATTTTTAATAACGATTTAAAGTTAAATGTAACTGTTCAGGCCGTTTAGGTTTTGCTCAAGAATAGAGGAGATGAATCTGGGCACATAGTATGGAGAATTTGACTAGGAAATGGATATCAGCAGGTAGGAAAATGTAATAGATAAATGGAATTCAAAGTTACAATTGAATCATTATCACGTTAAAAATTAATATCTTTACCATAGTCAAACAGAATAGTGGCAGTCTTTAGGATTAAAATGATATGATATATTGTATCTTCTGTGTTGATGTGGAGTTAATATGAAGCGTTATTTTTTTAAAACTATACTTATCCTTTTATCTACAGGTCTCTTTGTTAATGGTTACGCTGAAGAAGGGCATTTTGAGCAATTGGATGCTCATGTACACGGTGAAGCTAGATTAAACCTTGTTTTGGAGGGTACACAAATAATGGTTGAAATGGAAACTCCTGCTGCTAATGTCTTGGGTTTCGAGCATAATCCGCGCAATGATGAACAGAAACAATTGCTTAATACCGCGCTAGGTATTTTTCGCCAGAGTAAAAATATTTTCAAATTTCATGGTGGCAATTGTCGGCAATCAGAGTTTGAGAAAGAGATTCACGAAATAAAAACGCATATGGAATTTCACTTTCGCTATCTATTTGATTGCCAATCGATTGATAGTCTGAAGCAAATAGAAATGAAGCTCTTCGATCAATTTCCAAGATTTGATATGATAGAGGCTCAGTGGATATTTTTATCGGGTCAAGGAACGACTAATCTCGACCCTAGAAACAGGCTAATAAAGGTTAAATAATTGCGTCCGGATCAAACTATTGAGCAAACCGTTGAAAAAGCCAGTCGGCTCTGCCAGAAATTAGGTGGAAAATTAACGGATAAACGAAAAAACGTACTAACGATATTACTCACGGCCGACACACCTTTGTCGGCTTATGATTTGGTGGAGCAATATAAAGAACGCTATAGCGACAACTTACCTGCTATGTCGGTGTATCGTATGTTGAACTTTCTACAAGAAGTTAAGCTTGCTCATAAGCTGGAAACGACCAATCAATTTGTTGCTTGTTCCCATATCATTTGCGAACATGAGCATGAAATCCCGCAATTTTTAATTTGCGACAAGTGCCATTCGGTAAGGGAAATCGGTATCCGTAAACAGATAATCGGTGAATTGAGCAATAGTATTGAAAGCACAGGCTTCAGTCTTGCCAGCCAACAGTTGGAGTTGCATGGTTTGTGTGCGGATTGCAAAAAAACGACTTAAAGGCTATTCCTCGTACAACACCACTTTGTCTGCTTGCATGGAATAAGCCGACGTACCTAGGTCATTTTTCTTAATTTCAGTTTGTAGGGTACCGGAAATCCAAAATGGATCGTATAAAGTATTTAATTCGACTCCTTTGGGATAGCGGACATAAACAATCTGATTGGGAGGTGGAGGTGGTACGTGAATACAAGCACCGAAATAGGGAACCAGAAAAAATTCCGTCACCTCTTGTTTACTATTGCTTTCTAATGGAACAATAAAGCCGGGCAAACGAATTTTACGATTATTGTAATCGGCTTTAATATTGGTCGACACCAAGGCTTGTTGATAACGGTCGTCACCGGCCTGAGCAAGACTATTAGTAATCTGACTACTGATTTGGTCCTCCAGAGAACCATCTTGAATAGTATTGAGATATTCCGGCGGATTACTTAAAGCATCGAGGTCATCGTTCGGTATCAGATCAACCCATTCTATTTCAGAATATTTAACTTTATTATGGGATTTATCGGTACTAAAAGCGGCTGTGCTTGATAATAAAATCAATACCAAGGCCAAAAGAAATTTGTAATGAATCTGTGTTTTCATTTAATCAGCTGAATTGAAGATAAAAAAGATACAATATATCATAATATACTCTAATGCAAATTATATAGAAAAATGAAAATAGCCATAGACGTTCAACAAGTTCGATTTTTATGGGGAAGGCAGAGTGAGCCGACAATTGTTATCGATGATTGGCAGGTTTATATGGGACAGACGCTCTTTTTATACGGCGTTTCGGGTTCAGGAAAATCCACCCTGCTTAATCTATTATCAGGAATCCTGGTACCGCAAAGTGGACAAATAACATTATTGGAACAACCTTTTAGTCAATTAAATAGCCGCCAACGTGATAATTTTAGGGCTGCTAATCTAGGTGTAATATTTCAACAATTTAATCTAATCCCCTATTTAAGTGTGTTGGATAATATCTTGCTAGGCCTAAAGTTTGCCAGTAAGAAAAAACCGAATTTATCAGTTGGTATGACAGAGATTCAAGAACTTCTTGAGAGGTTGTCACTATCAGTACAAATCTTGGAGATGCCAGCCGCTCAATTAAGTGTCGGACAGCAACAACGAGTGGCAATCGCCCGGGCTTTAATCCACAAACCGTCCATTTTAATTGCTGATGAACCTACCTCCGCATTAGACTCCGAAAGTCGGGATGATTTTTTGAGACTATTTTTAGCGTGTGCGGAAGAGGTCAATAGCAGTGTGATTTTTGTCAGTCACGATCGCTCTTTAGCCGATTATTTTCAACAACAAATTGATATCAATACCTTAAACCAGGTTCAACTAATCAAGGAAAACAAAGATGTTGTTTAAAGTGGCATTGAAAAGCCTGCTGAATCGCAAACTGACGGTAATACTGACCATATTCACCATTGCTATCAGTATCTTTGTCTTATTGGGGGTTGAACATCTTCGCCATGAAACAAAAAACAGTTTTAGCAAAACAGTGTCCGGTGTCGATCTCATCGTTGGTGCCAGGACTGGCCAAATTAATTTATTATTGTATTCCGTCTTTCGAATCGGTAACGCCACCAATAATATCTCCTGGAGGACGTACCAGGAGTTAAGTGCAAATCCAAAAGTGGCATGGGCAATTCCCATCTCATTGGGTGATTCCCACAAAGGATATCGAGTGATGGGAACAAATTCGGATTATTTTAAGCATTTTAAGTATGCCGATAAACAGCATTTGTCCTTTTCTACTGGTATCCCCTTTGCAGAAACATTTGAGGTGGTACTTGGTGCGGAAGTGTCCCATCGCCTTGGATATCAATTGGGAGAACAAATAATATTATCACATGGAGTGGGTTCGGTTAGTTTTAGCAACCATGAAGAACATCCATTTACCATAACGGGAATATTAGAGCCGACTGGAACACCGGTTGATCAAACAGTACACGTCAGTTTGGAAGGAATTGAGGCCATTCATAAAGATTGGCAAAGTGGCGTTAAGCGCCCTAATTCAGGCAAATCATTTCTTAATAAAGATCTAAAACCCAAAAGCATCACAGCCTTGATGTTAGGCTTAAAATCCAAGATTGCCACATTTAGAATTCAACGAGCGGTGAATAATTATCGTAAGGAACCATTGATAGCCATCTTACCCGGCGTTGCATTATCGGAACTCTGGGAAATGATGGGGATTATGGAAAAGGTATTATCGCTTATAAGTGCCTTGGTGCTGTTTGCTTCCTTAATGGGAATGAGCACTATGCTACTGGCTTCGATGGAGGAACGAAAGAAAGAACTCGCGGTATTGCGTAGCATCGGCGCACATTCGACTTTTGTAATCTGGCTGATTGAACTAGAAGCCATATTTATAATGGCCATTGGAGTCTTGTTAGGATTGGTCTTATTATTGCTGACCTTATTAATTCTACAGCCTTATATCAGCCATCATTATGGCTTATTTATCAATTTTAATTTTATTAATAGCAATGCTTTGGCTTATTTGGGGATTATTTTTACTGCAACAATATTATTGGCAATGATACCTGGAATAGTGGCTTATCGTTACTCATTAGGGAAATCGTTAACTAAATTTTAGTTATAAATACTGGGAAAAGTGGTATATCGGAATAATTCAGGGATGGATTTTTTTACCCCTGCACCTTGTTTTCGTTTATTCGAAATAGGTGCAGCAGGGTTAGATGGTATATGTATTAGTGTTAATCGTCTGTCAGTTCAGAAATATCACTAACAACAATAGTGTATTGGTTGTTGTTTAGTTCTTCAAAACTTGCAGTACTGGTTTTATCAAGGTCAACAGCACCAACTGAAAGACCGCCGGCTAAGATTAATGCAGGAACTATAGCTAACATTTTTGTTCTCCTTTTGAGATTTAATTTAAGTATTTGTCTTGCTTGTTAAGTATATTATTAAATTCTAATATAGATGTCAAGTAGATTCTCTAATTTATTTAATATTTGTGTTAAAGAGGAATGGCATTCCTCTTTAGAATAACTAATTTCTAAATGCTTTTATTTTTCCACTGGACAGATATTCAATCCATTCAGCCTCATGTTCGTACTGCAGTAATACTTCAACGGCTTTGGTTTTTAATCTGACTATTGGTTTACTATCAGTACTGCTGCGAGAAACTACCCGGATTTCATGGCGAGGATAAACGGATAATTCAATAAGAAAAATATTTTGCAGATAGATACGTGTATAGAGCATGATTTGAGAATTTTTTCGAATGCTTACCTCTGAAAACTCATATTTTTTCCCAAGCCTATCAAGATCGGCGAAAAGTTCTTCCAGACAATCGCTGAATAGATGTAAATCAATATCGCTACCTCGACGTATTTGTCCGGTGCTGACCGAACCAATTAAACAGGGGGTATATTTTTTCAGTTCATACATTAAACGGGCGGCCTCTTGGGCCAGCGATATTCTTAATTGCGGTGATTTATTACTTCTCATTTGATTACCGGATTCGTATCCGGCGGGTTAGGTAATTTAATTCACAAAGTAATAGTTAAGGTGACCAAAAGTCTTTCTTAACGCTATAAATTAGTGCACTGGCTTGGTAGTATTGCAAGATGAGGTTACAGCTTTTATTAAAATAGGCTTCGAGCAAAGTAAGCTAATATACAGATTGGCCGGAGGCAGTTTGATTTTTTGAAAAAAATAATTTGATTTGAGATGCTAAAAATGACCTTGGATAAACATTGGAACATTAATCCCAATAAAGAAAAAGCACTCATGTTGGCGAAACGTGAAATAGCTGTTTTTGTACATGATGCGGTTGAATTGGAAGGGATTCATTTTACTTTACCTGAAATCCAAACTCTTTTGGAAGGTATAACTGTTGGCGGACACAAATTAAGTGATCAACAAATAGCTGTAAATCAAGGTAATGCCTGGCGTCATCTTTTCCATTCTCTTAGCAATAACGAATTTAAACTTGAATTAGAATTTGTCTGTCAATTGTATAATATCGCTGCAAAAGAAGAAGCTTTGGAATGGGGAAGACTTCGCTCTGGTGGCATTACTATAGCCGGCAGCGATTATATGCCACCTCCTGCAGAGCAGTTGCCTAAGCTTTTTAAGCAAATGATAAAAGAAATTAATTTAATTGATGATATTTATGATCGCGCAATTTTTGCGTTTTTAACTATGGCACATTGCCAATTTTTTTATGACGTTAATAAAAGAATGGGACGTTTTATCATGAATGCTATATTGCTGGAAAAAGGCTATCCTGCAATTAATTTACCGGCAAAAAGACAATTAGAATTTAATCAACTAATGTTGAATTTTTATCAATCGGGCACTCAACAACCTATGAATCAATTTATGCGCTCTTGTTTGGATAAGCGATTGATTAAGATTATGTTGGAATAACGGATATTCTTTTTTCGTTACTTAACTATATTTTGAGAGACACGTTTTTCTAAATGGATTTATTTACGGACTAATTAAAAGTGCCGCATTTTATTGACCTCGATAGACAATTTCATAAGTTAGATGATACTGAACTTAATGATCAGGAATTGTTACTATCTTTTGTAGAAGGTAAATATTGGCCGTCTACGTCTTTAAAATGGGCTGATGTTTTAAAATCACCGCGGGTTCTTTTGCTTGCAGATGCCGGTTCAGGTAATCCAAAGCAGGTTGCCTTTTATCGACATACAACAATCCTAAAAAATACTGGATAGAATCTAAAACTAGAAAACGGCTCGGATTTGAAGAAGTTGTTCAATATCTTCAAAAAATTGCTCAGGACATTGAAAAAGAAATGGCATATGAAGTTCGACTTATAGTTTTTGGTTTGGATCTTTCGGAGCCTACTATTTAAGCGGTGAATTAGTGTGAACTTTAATTTAACTTTCGAATTGAGTTGAAAATTAAATAAGGACCTATTTGTGACCAATAACGATATATTACGTCGAATCCGCTATATCTTTGATTATAGTGATAAGAAAATGATTGCCATATTTTCAATTGCAGATTATCGAACAGGCCGAGAACAACTCGACGCCTGGCTAAAAAGGGAAGAGGAGCCGGAATACCAAAATTGTTCGGATCTTCAGTTGGCAGTTTTCCTTAATGGTTTGATTATTGAAAAGCGAGGCAAAAAAGAAGGCCCGACGATTCAGCCGGAAAAACGTTTAAACAATAATATTATTTTTAGGAAACTAAAAATTGCTTTAAATCTAAAAGATGATGATATCTTGGAAATTATGAACTTGGCTAATTTACGCTTGAGTAAGCATGAATTGAGTGCTTTTTTCCGCAAACCCGGACATAAAAATTATCGTGAGTGTAAGGATCAAGTCTTGCGCAATTTTCTAAAAGGGATACAAATAAAAAATCGCCCCAATACTCAAAGCAAAGAACAACAGGTATGGAGTAAAGCCAGAAAAAAAGTCTAACTTCCCCAATATCAGAACTGGTCATAAGCTTCTATATCTACAGTATTATGGCTTATAACATCAATATTTTTACTTTACCGATCCTAGCCTATACTTTTATTAGGAACACGTATAAAGGGGATTATGAACAACTTACGAGCTGATGTTTTTTTATTTGCAGATATAAACGCGAACTCAATAATATCGCAGAAATACTCAATCCAATTAGCAGGCCAATCCAAAAGCCCATAGCGCCCAATGAGCTGCTGATAACATCTGTCAGTCCCAGAATATATCCCAGCGGAAAGCCGATAATCCAGAAAGAGATAATGGATAGTAACATAGGGATGGTAGTGTCTTTTAGTCCCCTCAAGGCTCCGCTGCTACATAGATGGATGCCGTCCGAAAATTGATACAAGGCGGCAAAAACCATTAATTGTGCGGCAAGTTGAATGACCTGGTTATTTTCCGTATAGAGTGTCGCGATCAAATAGGAATTGCTGAGGATAAAAATGGCGCTAAATACGGCCAGACTAATATTGACAAAATAGCCTGTTTTAATGGTTAGGAGTAATTCATGCTGGTTGTTACAACCTCTGGCATGGGCAACTAAAATAGTGATCCCCATGGATATGCTTAACGGGACAATAAATAGCAAAGATGAAACGCTTAAGGCAATTTGGTGAGCTGCTACAATGACTGTTCCTAAGGAAGCGATAAATAGAGCGATGACAGAGAAGATACTGCCTTCAACAAAAAAGGCAATGCCGATGGGAATGCCCAGTTTGACCAATTGTTTGAGTTCATTAGTATCCGGTTTGAAGTCATTTTTAAATAAATCAATTTTGTTAAAAAAGCGCGTTTTAACCACATAGCCCAGGAGCATAATTACCATTAGCCACTGAGTAATCGCCGTGGCCCAGCCAGCCCCTACACCGCCCATGGCGGGAAATCCCCAATTGCCGAATATCAGCAGATAATTGATAAAAATATTAATCAGCAGCCCGACTAATCCCACTACCATAATGGGAATGGTATTGGACATTCCTTCATTTAAATAACGTAATACCAGAAAAAGACATATACCGGGTATGCCCCAGGAGATAGCCTTAAGATAGTCAAAAATAATCGGACGAATATCAAGTTGGACAGCCATCAGCTCTAATAACGGAGCGATACTTTGTAGAATGATAAAGGCGAGTAATGCCAAAGCAAGAGCTATCCATAGCGATTGTCTAATGATATGACCGATTTGCTGAAAGCTTTGTTCTCCTCTCAGCTGTGCGACCGTTGGGGTGATGGCGGTTAAAATACCGGCAAGTAATAAAAACAGCGGGATCCAGATTCCGGTTCCGATGGCAACTGCGGCCAGATCTTCAGTGCTGGCGCGACCGGACATGATCGTATCGGCGACTCCCATTGCCATTTGGCTAAACTGCATGGCAATGATTGGAAAGGCCAGCTTTAATAATTGTTTCAGAGACTGTTTAAATGTGGACACAGAAAAAGGTTAAACGATTGAGTGACGAAAATGCAATTGTGAACTAAAAACGGGCTTCGTTAGCCGTAAGTTTTTTCAACATAATCTGCAATAATTTGTTGAAATTCGATAGCAATATTATCACCTTTTAAGGTTACCGTTTTCTCACCATCTTCATAAACCGGAGCAACCGGCTTTTCACCGCTGCCGGGTAAGCTGATCCCAATATTAGCGTGTTTACTTTCTCCCGGTCCGTTGACCACGCAGCCCATTACTGCAACGTTCATTTTTTCTACACCCGGATATTGGTTTTTCCATTGCGGCATGGATTGTTTTAAATAAGCCTGAATATCTTTGGCCAAATGTTGGAAATAATCCGATGAGGTACGGCCACAACCAGGACAAGCAATGACTGCTGGGGCAAAAGAACGCAGTTCCAAGGCCTGCAGAATCTCTTGAGCTATCAATACTTCTTTATCGCGTCCTTCGCCAGGTTCCGGGGTTAACGAAATCCGAATGGTATCGCCAATGCCTTGCTGTAATAATACCGATAAAGCGGCTGTAGAAGCGACAATACCCTTATTGCCCATACCGGCTTCGGTCAAACCTAAATGCAAGGCATAATTGCATTGTGCCGCCAGACTCTGGTAGATTGAAATCAGGTCCTGAACTCCTGACATCTTACAAGACAAGATGATTTGTTCTTTTCTTAAACCTAATGCTTCAGCTTGTCGAGCCGAATCGATGGCGGAAAAAATCAAGGCGTCATGCATGACTGCAGTGGTTTCTTTGGGATTTTCTAATTGGCCGTTCTCATCCATCATTTTGGCCATCAGTTTTTGATCCAGGCTGCCCCAATTTACACCGATACGGACGGCTTTTTGATTGCTAACCGCTATTTCAATCATCTGGGCAAAATTGTCCGCTTGCTGCTCTCCTTTGCCGACATTGCCAGGATTGATGCGATATTTAGATAAGGCTTGAGCACATTCCGGATTGGCACTTAAAAGCTTGTGACCATTAAAATGAAAGTCACCTACCAGTGGCACATTGATGTTTTGTTGCAGTAAACGGTCTTTGATTTGGGGAATTGCCCGAGCGGCTTGTTCTGTATTGACCGTTAAACGAATCAACTCCGAACCGGCTGCTGCCAGTTCTGTACATTGTTTGAAACTGGCTTCAATATCGGCGGTATCGGTACTGGTCATAGATTGTACGACGACGGGAGCCGTACCACCGACTAGTACATGATCGATGGCAACCGCATGGGTAATTTGACGTCTAATTTGCATAATCGTTTAAGATTTTGTAGCAGTCTTCTTTTTTGCTGCTTTTTTCTTTGTGGCTTTCTTTTTAGCCGGAGCTTTAGTGATATCCCATTGACCATTATTGTAATAACCTACCCAGCCGGTAGCTTTGCCGTTTTTATCCTCGGTCATAATATATTGTTGCTTGTTCTTGCGACTATAGCGAACCACCACCGAATTACCTTTGTCATCCTCAGCCGGAGCCTGACAAAGATAATCAAATTTAGGATCTAACTCACTTTTGTGGGCCAATAATTCTTTGATCAATGGCGCACGGGTTTCCCGCGAACGAGGAAATTCACTGGAAGCCATAAACAAACCAGCAGCACCGTCGCGTAGAATAAAATAACCGGAGGTTTTGACACATGGAATTTCCGGCATATGAACCGGATCGGCCTTTGGTGGTGCCGGTTCCCCGTTCTTTAATAGTTTTCGGGTATTAGAACAATCACTATTGGTACAATCAAAATACTTTCCAAATCGACCGGATTTTAGCTGCATTTGTGAACCACATTTGTCGCATTCGATTTCCGGTCCATCGTACCCCTTGATCCGATAAGTACCCTTTTCGACTACAAAGCCGTCACAGTCGGGAGAGTTGCTACATATGTGTAATTTACGCTGTTCATCTACCAAATAACTATGCATGGAAGTATTACACTTAGGACAACGCTTACGCTCCAATAAAGCCTTGGCTTCACCTTCGTCATCTTGCTCTACATCTACCGCTTCATTTCCAGCAATAAGATTAAGCGTTCCCTTACAACGCTCTTTTGGTGGTAGGTTGTATCCTGAGCAGCCCAGAAAAACGCCGGTAGAACCTACCCGAATGTTCATATCTCGACCGCATTCCGGACAGGGGATATCGGTGAGGGTTGGGTCATTGGCTCGCATGGCATTTTTACTATCGCCATCGGCAACTTCTAGCTTGGTTTTGAAATCTTTGTAGAAAGAGTCCAATACATTTCGCCAATGTTTTTTGCCGCCGGCAATTTCATCCAGCTTTTCTTCCATGCGCGCGGTAAAATCGTAATTCATCAGGTCGCTAAAGCTTTCAACCAACCTTTCGGCAACTATCTCACCGATCTTTTCCGCATAAAAGCGACGATTTTGAATACTCACATAACCGCGATCTTGGATAGTGGAAATAATACTGGCATAGGTGGACGGACGACCAATTCCGCGTTTTTCCAACTCCTTAACCAGACTAGCTTCTGAATATCGAGCCGGTGGCTTGGTGAAGTGTTGTGACGGCAGCAGTTTTTGTAATCCGAGAGTATCGCCTTGAGTGACATCCGGCAATAAGATATCGTCGCTACCTTTATTCTTCACCGCTTTCATCACTCGAGTCCAGCCGTCGAAAATCAAGGTACGGCCTTTGGCTCTGAGACGATAGTCACTAGCGCTAATATTCAAAGTCGTATTTTCAAATTTAGCTGGGGTCATCTGGCAGGCCACATATTGGCGCCATATCAGCTCGTATAAACGTACACCGTCTTTGTCGATATTGCTGTTTAAATGATCGGAAAAACGATTGATATCAGAAGGACGAATAGCCTCGTGAGCTTCTTGGGCTGATTCTCCACTGGCATAAATATTGGCTTTTTGCGGAAGGTACTTCTGGCCGTAATTGTCGGCAATGTACTCACGTGCGGCATTAATCGCATCTTGACTCAGGTTAGTGGAGTCGGTACGCATATAGGTGATGTAACCGGCCTCATAAAGGCGCTGTGCCAACATCATGGTTTTCTTTACCCCATAGCCCAGGCGGGTACTTGCGGCCTGTTGTAAGGTCGAAGTTATAAACGGGGCTTTGGGTCTACTGCTGGTTGGTTTGGTTTCTTTGTTATCGAGAGTATAGGGTGCATTATCAAGGATTGCTAGAGCTTGATCGGTCTGCTCTTTATTCGTTGGTCGGAAATTTTCTTCCTTACCGTTTACTAAGTGCTTAACGACCTGAGCCTGAAAATCCTGGTTTTGAGGCGTTTTTAAATTAGCATAAACTTCCCAATACTCTTCCGGATTAAAGGCCTGAATCTCTTTTTCCCGTTCTACGACTAAGCGCACCGCAACCGATTGCACTCGTCCGGCCGATAAGCCACGGGCAACCTTTTTCCATAGTAATGGCGATACCATATAGCCAACAACCCGGTCCAGAAAACGTCTGGTTTGCTGAGCGTTGACCTGATCCAGGTTTAGATCACTGGGATTATCAAAAGCCTGTTGAATAGCGTTTTGGGTAATTTCATTAAACACAACCCGCTTAAAAACATTGCTTTTGCCGCCGATGGTCTCTCTCAAGTGCCAGGCAATGGCTTCTCCCTCTCTATCCAAATCCGTTGCGAGGTAGACGGCTTCGGCATTTTTGGCCAATTTTTTTAATTCTGAAACTACTTTTTCCTTACCAGGCATCGTTTCATAGCGTGGGTTCCAGCCATTTTCCGGGTCGATCCCCATGCGTTCGACTAGAGCTATCTGGGCTCTGGCTTTTTTTCGTGCCTCGCGTTCTTCAGGAGGAAGCTTTCGGGATTCCGCTGCCAGCTTGGCACGTTCTTTCGGAGTGCTGGTGGTTTTATTGGCACTACCACTGGTCGGTAAATCGCGTATATGTCCTACACTGGATTTTACTATATAATTGTTGCCGAGATATTTGTTTATCGTTTTGGCTTTGGCAGGTGACTCGACGATTACCAGGGATTTGCTCATTGCGTGTTTCTATTAAATAAAATGTGGTTAGGGATTGAAATTTTTGGTTTAGTAATTACTCATAGTTTCAGGTTTTAACCTATTAAGGAAGTGCTTTTGGAACAAATTGTGAGCAAAAAACACACTCTATCAGGTTAAAAGAAATACGCTGGGTACTTACTTGCTCTTTTTATAATTAATTGGGACTACTATTAATGTCAAGAAGTTTTTTCTTCCTTTAATAATAGCGCCAGAATTTATAGGGTCATATAGTGAGGTCTTCGGGTTTTAATATCAAGTAGATTTTCATAAAAAGCGAGAATGAAATGGAACACGATTATTGGCATCAACGTTGGTCGGAAAACCGAATTGGTTTTCATTTGCCTGAAATCAATGCTCATCTAAAGGATAATTGGCCAAAATTGGGTCTAAGTGGGAACTACAAAGTATTTGTTCCCTTCTGTGGTAAAACTCAGGATTTGATCTATCTACGTGATTTAGGCTTGGATGTCGTGGCCGTTGAATTAAATGAATCCGCCGTTGCGGCTTTTTTTGAAGAAAATAATATAACTGTCACGAAAACCAAATTGCCGGAAAAACAATTAAATTTATGGCAAAGTGACGGCATTGAAATTTATAATGGCGACTTTTTTCAAATGGATAGGAAACTACTTGGAAATTGTCTAGCCGTTTATGATCGAGCCGCCTTGGTCGCCCTGCCGGAGCAGATGAGGGTAGAATATATCCGTCATATGCAGGCTATAGTTCCTGGGCAAGCGAAGATGTTATTAGTTACGCTAGAGTACGATGAAAATGCTAAACAAGGACCGCCATTTTCGGTCACGGAAATGGATGTTCAACGTTATTTTCAGGATAATTATCAAATTCAATTATTGGCTTGCCATGGTACGCCGGAAGAACAAAAAAGTGATACTTCTCAAGGTGTGACGATAATCGACAAGATTTACCGATTGGAACCCAAATAATAATATTAAAAAATTTCTGAAACCTATGGATTGGCAAGCATTTATATTTGATCCCGATACGGATTGGATTGGCAGACTGGATAAACGAGCACGGAAACGATTCGGAGATGAAAACATTGCCGATGAAGCGATGAACTTTGCTCTCAAACGTCTCAGTGAAAATGATTGGGCTAAGCTACACGCCTATAAACAACGTTCTAAACCGGGAACCTATCTATTGGTGGTTTTTAATAATCAATTAGAAGATTTTGCTCGAAAAAAGTTTGGCTATCCTCGCCCACCGGCTTGGGTTGAGCGTTTAGGAGAGCACTGGAAAATCATTTGGCGCCGCTTATGTCTGGAACGAGAAGAGAGTCAATCATTATTGACCGTCTATGAGCATATAAAAGACCAGACTCAGGATATTATTCGCACCATTAAGGCACGTATTAGCGACTGTGGAAAGCACTCTAATATCACTAGCGTTGGCGGTAGTCGAAATGATAATCATGAGGAACAATACACTCAACAGGAAGCTGCTGAAAATAATCTCAATAATGAAAATAATGCTTTGGCCATTGATGAAGAGATCGATATTCAGCAATCCCAAGATATCCTTGCCGCCCTATGTGATGTACTTGATTTTCAGGCGGACAAGGTGGCTTTGGAGATGCAAGCTAATAAAATGGCCGAGAATGCAGAACGATTTGCTGAAGATATTCAACTTTCCGATCAACAACAACTCTTGTTGAAATTGGTCTACCAGCAAGGATATAGTCTTTCTGCCGCGGCCAGGTTAATGGAATTACCTGATCATCAGGCCAGAAGAGCGTTAAAAACTGCCGAAGCCGATATTGCCGAAGTGCTGGCGAGTATGGGCCTGAGTTTGGAAAATTTTGTAATAGCATGAGGAAATTTAAACTATTGTTCGTCAACTAAAATATAATCTTTACTAGCTCCTGTTTGGCGACAATACAATAAAGTTATGGCACAATCAGAAAAAACAAATAAGCTTAATATGCTGCTGGCTTTGGCCTTAGCGGAGCGAAAGCGTGCCGACCGCAAAGAACAGGTCGTGTGTCCCGATGCGGAAACAATCGCCTGTTATTTTGATGGCCAATTATCGCCAACGGAAAAAGAGCAATTTCTGCAACAATTGCGTGTTTGTCCTGAAAGTTATAAGCAATGGTTAGCTACGGCCGAGGCATTGGGGTATGCACATGAAGCTTCGTTAGAAATTAATATGCCTGACGGTTCTGTAAGTTGGGGACAGCAGCTGCGTAATTGGTTTAGCTCTTCGCACAAGGTATTGACGGCAGCAGCAGTTGCTTGTTTTTCCTTAGTTGTGGTGGTGAACTTAAACTTTCAGCAAATACCTTTGGAACAACAATTAAGCGAGGATTGGCAAGAGAATCGACAATTGTATCTGGCCCATATGGATGTCTCTGAATATTTGGATCGGCGACAGACCAAATCGACCTTAACTATTGTTCCTTTTAGCGATAAAACAGCCTTTGGTAGAGGCTTTAAAAGTGGACTAGAGTTAATTTATAAGGACCAGAGGAAGACGCTGTCAGATCCTCAAGAATTGCAGGAAATGCAAAGCCTGATAGATTCGCTACCGGACAATACCTTACCGTGTAAAACAGAACGCTGTGAAGTGGAAACAAGCGTTAATCGACAATTAGGGACCTGGAGTGCTTTTTTAACTCAACAATGCCAGCAAATAAGTGCTAGTACAGAGCTGAATAAGTCTTATTGGCAGCGGCAAAAAGATATGTTCCAGCGTTTTGAACAGGAATATGAGCAATTGGAGCGACGTTTTGGAGTAACAGGTTCTGACAGTAAGAACTTGAGGCAGCGATTAAAAAACTTAAAGCCGAGCTTCTCGCAATTGCCCGACCATGTTACACAAGCTTGTGTCAGTATGAATCAACTTGTCCTGCATGCCTTACAAAATTAATAAAGGAATACAATGGCTAAAACCTCTATTTTATTGGTAATAATTGGAGTTTGCTTGGGATTACAGCAAAACCTATTGGCCATGGATCGTGCTTTATTAATCGGTATTGGAAAGTATCGGAATCAGATCGAAGATCTGCCTGGGGTAAAAATTGATATTGCCAATATGCAAGAATCTGCGCAATTGATGGGATATCAAGAAGAGCAGATTAAAGTCATCATGAATGAAGAGGCGACACTGGCCAATTTAAAGGCAACTATCAAGTCTTGGTTGATTGACGGCACCAATGAAGATGATCGGGTGCTAATCTATTTTAGTGGTCATGGGAGTCGTATTCCTGATTTTAATGGTGATGAAAAGGATGGCGCCGACGAAGTGTTGGTCATGTATGATTCTCAGATTGTTAAAAAAAACAATAAAAAAACCATTAAAAATGCCCTACTCGATGATGAGCTGAATCGCTATCTTAAACAACTCAAAAGTCAAGATGTGATGCTATTGGTGGATGCTTGCAATAGTGGTACGGTGTATCGTGGTTTTGCAGGACAGCCTAATGAGACTACGGCGGTAGCAAAATTCTTAAGTTATTCAGGGATCCCGAAAAATCAGAAACGTAAGCAATTGTTGTTGAATAATCATGAGAGTAATGCCTTTGATGCAGAACATGTAGAACCCGGAAAATATCAGTTTGTGGCTTTAACCGCCGCTGGTGATGATGAATTAGCATTAGCGACCAAAAACGGTAGTTTATTTACTTCAGGTATTAAATATTATTTGCAGGAAGCGGCTCGAAATAATCAATCCATTACTCCCAAGCAACTCAGTGAAAAGGTCACCCAGTATATTCAAGATAAGGTGCAACGAGAAAAGCTGGGAGCGGTTTACCAACCACAATTGGCGGGTAATCAACAGTTGGTTAATAAAACTATTCCCGTCAGTCCAATATTTTTAGGAAAGAATTGGCATTCCTTGGAACAGTTAACAATAGACGGGACAGATATATTACTCAGTTCTAGCAAATCCAATTTACGTATTGGTGACCTACTGGAAATTCATTTGGAAATTCCTCAGTCTGGTTACTTAAACGTACTTAATATTGATCCCAGTGATACGGTTTATATTGTTTATCCATCCTCCTCATTTGCCGATAATCGTGTTAGAAAAGGTAAATTAATTTTACCGACGCCTGATATGGGCTATAGCCTACAATTGACTGAACCCAGTGGTGATAACCTGTTTTTGGCAATAATAACCCAACAGCCCATCAATGCCTATCAGGGAATGGTAAAGGGAAATCGATTGGACGGTGGGAAACTTGCCGGACTGATTAAAAATCAAGCAAGCGAAAATTATTTGATAGGGAAACTGGTTTTAGAGGTAAAAGATAAATCGACCGTTGAATAAGTAATGAGTCGCTTTTAAAACAATTATGTTCGGATTTTGAGGGCAAAGTAATGGCTTACAATGCCCACAAAAATACATTACTGAACCACAAAGCTGGTAAAATACAATCCTTCAACCTGTTGCCGACCAGTCTCTTCTTTAAGGATGTTTTGCACCGTTTTTAATGCTTTTTCCTGTAAAGCCTTTTTCTTTTTGGCGGTACTGATATCTTCACGTGTTTGTGCAGACAACAGGGTAATTAAGGCATCGCGAACGGCAGCATCATGAGTTTTTACCGTTTCTATGCGTTTATTGCCATAAGCTAAAATCTGGATACGAGCCTGTAAAAAACGGATCCGTTTACCGGTATCTTGCAAGTTGACCACAAATGGTGGCGATAATTCAAAATATTTAGCGTCCTCTTCAACTGCGGCGCCTTCTCCTTCCTCATCATCTGCAGCATGCAGCTGTAAAGGGATAAAAATACAGAACATAATAAGAAATGGAAAATATAGTGGGGAACGTGTTCTGGAACGAAGTGTGTGCATAGGTTGAGTCCTTCTTTTACCGGAGTTACTTTATTAATTGTCGTAAGGTTTGATCGGCTTGTGTTAAATAGGAGCCACCAAACAGGTTACTATGATTTAAAAGATGATATAAATTATACATGGATTTTCTTTTATTATAACCATCGGCCAAAGGAAATTCTTCTTTATAGCCGGAATAGAAATCAGGTGAAAATCCACCAAATAATTCTGTCATGGCAAGATCGGCTTCCCTATCGCCGTAGTATAAAGCGGGATCAAAAATCACCCCTTGACCTTTATCATCAAAGGCATAATTCCCCGACCAAAGGTCACCATGTAGTAGTGATGGCGAAGGATTATGGTAGGCAAAAAAATCCTCTAATTGGGCAATCAGGCGTTCAGCATTGGCCTGAAACTGATTTTTATGACCACGCTGATAGAGCATTTCGAATTGTGGTAATAACCGCTCCTCACGCCAAAATGCTACCCAATTGTCATGCCAGGTATTACTTTGCGGAGTGCTACCAATGGTATTGTTGCGGCTCCAACCGAATTGCCCCGTTTCAATCCTATGCATTTTGGCCAGATTTCGTCCCAATTGAAAAGAGTCACCGTGTCCGTTTAGGTGGATAAAATCCATAATAAGAAAGCATTCTGTTTTGGAACTGCCATAACAAAAGGGCTTAGGGATATTCAATGAAGTGACTTTCTGAAACTCGATTAAGGCTTCATATTCAGCGGCAAACATATCCTCGTATTTCATCGAGTTGCATTTTACAAAATATTCTTGGCCGCTACTCATACGCAGAGAGTAGGCCGAATTAATACTTCCACCACCGACAATTTTACTGCTTTCCATTGCTTCCGCTTTACCGGTGTGGTGATTGAGTTGTTTTATTATATTTGTCCAATCCGGCATGTTAAAATCCCCTCCTTAGCTAAAAGCTTAGATAGCCGCATGACCGATTCTATTATTATATTAAAAATTGCCGTCCCTGTACCGTTAAATCGTCTGTTTGATTTTTTACCAATAAAATCAATGGCGTCGGTAAGTTACCAACCGGGTTGTCGGGTGTTGGTTCCGTTCGGGCGCAAACAATATATTGGTTTGATTGTGGCATTAGCCAAGCAAAGCGACGTTCCCCCTAACAAATTAAAACCCATTCAGGAATTGATCGATAGCCAACCGATTTTGTCCGCAGAGATTATGTCTTTGTGTCATTGGGCGGCAAGTTATTATCATCATCCCATCGGTGAGGTTTTTACTCAGATAATTCCCAGTGCCTATCGTGATCTGGAAGCTCTGCAACCGAAGCAGGAAAAATGCTGGCGATTGACCGAGGAGGGGAACCGCTGTGACCCGGAAAATTTCAAACGGGCTAAACGACAATACAGTCTCTGGCAATCGCTGAAATCATTCCCATCCGGCTTGAGTCTTAGTCAGTTGAATGAACTGCAAACGGGAAGCTGGCGTGCGGCTGTAAATAAAATGGTTGAAATCGGATTGGTGGAAAGGTTTGAGCGTGAATTACAATCTCAGCCAAACTTGTCTCAGCAGGATGAGCTTTCCAATAATAGCACCTTGAGTGCGCCTTTAAACCTAAGTGAAGAACAACAACAGGCTTTGGATAGTTTAACTTGCAAGGCTGAGCAATTTTCCCCCTGTTTAATCGACGGTATCACCGGCAGCGGAAAAACCGAAGTTTATCTGCAATTTATTCAATATTTATTGGATAGACAAAAGCAGGTCTTGGTTTTGGTTCCGGAAATTGGATTGACTCCACAACTGTATAGTCGTTTTACCCAACGCTTTAATACCACGATTGTGGTTTTGCACTCATCGGTTAACAAGCAGCAGCGCTTGAATAATTGGTTGTTGGCTACTTCCGGTCAGGCTCGCATAGTTATTGGCACTCGTTCGGCGGTGTTTATTCCCATGCCGGAACTGGGCGCTATTATTCTTGATGAAGAACACGATCTTTCCTTTAAGCAGCAAGACGGATTCCGTTACCACGCCCGCGACGTAGCTATGGTACGCGGGAAACGCTTAAATATCCCGGTGGTGCTAGGCTCGGCCACGCCTTCCTTGGAATCCCTGGCAAATGTTAATGAGCAGCGCTATGCTTGTGTTAAGCTCACGCAACGGGCCGGGGCGGCACAAGCGGTTAAATTTACCATCTTGGATGTCCGTAATAAACTATTTGAACATGGTATCAGTCACGCCTTGAAATATGTTATCCAGAATGAATTGGATAATGACAATCAAGTCTTATTGTTTCAAAACCGACGCGGTTACGCACCGGTTATTTATTGTCATCAATGCGGTTGGATCGCCCGCTGTCATCGTTGTGACGCCAATATGACGGTGCATCAGAAACAGTCCTATATGGCCTGCCACCATTGTGATACTCAATCGCCGCTGCCACAGCGTTGTCCCTCATGCGGTAGCTATCAATTGGATTTTATCGGTGCCGGTACGCAACGGGTCGAAGAGAGTATGGAAAAGCTCTTTTCCGGTGTTGAGGTGATTCGTATCGATCGTGACAGCACTCGACGCAAGGGCAGTTTTGAGGCGATTATTGACAGAGTTAACCGAGGTAAGCGACAAATCTTGGTGGGAACGCAAATGCTTTCCAAAGGACACCACTTTCCCAATGTCACCCTGGTGGTTTTGCTGAATGTCGATCAGGCCCTGTTTTCCATGGATTTTCGCTCACGGGAAAAATTAGCGCAATTAATCGTACAAGTGGCCGGACGGGCCGGGCGTGAAGAAAAGCCCGGTCAAGTCATTTTGCAGACTCATCAACCGGAACATGAGTTTTTTCAACAACTCATTGGTCAAGGTTATGCCGCATTTGCTCAACAAGAACTCACGGGGCGTCGCTCGGCAGCTATGCCACCCTATAGCTTTATGGCACTACTGCGTAGCGAAGCTATCCAGGAAAACTTAAATCAGCAGTTTTTACAGCAGGCCGCTCAATTGGCTAGGCAATATTGTCAATCTAATGGTTTGGACCATCTTCAGGTCATGGGACCGGTTCCCGCTCCGATGGAAAAAAAGTCCGGCCGTTATCGCAGTCAATTATTATTGCAATCGCCTAATCGGAAAACGCTACAATTGATGTTGCAGAAATGGATAAACCAACTCCAAGAGATACCCATCCAACGTAAGGTTCGTTGGTCAATTGATATAGATCCGCAGGATTTAAGTTAAACCTTTTTAACAAATTGGGATTTTAACTTCATCGCCCCAATTCCATCGATTTTGCAATCGATATCATGATCACCTTCGACTAAACGAATATTTTTTACTTTGGTTCCCACCTTTACCACTAAAGAAGAACCCTTAACTTTTAAATCCTTGATCACGGAAATGGTATCGCCGTCATTTAACACATTACCATTGGCATCCTTGACCAGCGATTCATTTTCGAACGTCTCTTCGTTAGCGTCTTTCGACCATTCATAAGCACATTCCGGACAGATATAGATAGTACCGTCTTCATAGGTATATTCGGAGTTGCAATGTGGGCAATGGGGTAGTACGCTCATAAATAAGCTTATCCTCGTTTTATTGGCTGGAGGTTTGAATGGGCCTGAAGTTTAGCCTTAAAACTTGATAATAACAATATTATCTTTAAACTTAATAAAAAGAGCGCGGTAGGGATAAGATAAGGGCGGATGATGGTGAAAAAACAAAAACTTAAGCTCGGTAGTTTTATGGGCTTATTACTTTTATTGTCTCAACTATATGCTAGTGAAATCACCCCCACTATTACCGCTAATAGTTCCGCCAATGCAATTGCGATTGAACAAAGTAATGGCTTGGCTCTGGGCTTATCTTTAGACTCGGGTAATATAGTGGGCCATGAATCAGATTGGTGGTTGGTCCGACAATTATCCAGTCAATTCGCTTCCTACGATTTAAATTCACAATCATGGCAAAATGGATTAATAACCACCTATCAAGGACCTTTGTTTAATTTTGCTTAAAGATCGTCGCCGAACCGGCACCGCAGGCAATAATCGTGCGCATGGCCGAATCAATACGGATATCAGGACAGAGCGTCACCTGTTCGGCACCGACATGGTAGATATTGCCCGAGGTGGGGTTGGGACCGGTAGGCATAAAGATAGTATAGGTACCGTTATCATGTTTATCGGTAACTAAAGCGGTCACTTCGGTAGGGCAATCCATTCCAAATAGCTTCACCCGTGCTACCTCAGCATTACTAAATGGGGAATTTTTATTATTACCGAAAACCTGTACTACCACCTCTTTAACCATGCGATATCCGGGAGCCATGCGGATTAGATAGCGGTCGAATAGTCGATGTAATAATTTGCCCAAACGGGTTTGAACAAAAAATCCCACGCTAAAACAGATCAGTATAATAATAATCAGAATCAGGGTATCGGCAAAGATTTCCGCCATACCATATTGTTTCAACATAATATTGGTCAGCGGTTGAATCATATCGGTGATAATGCGGAACAGCCATTTAAAGAAAAAGATCAAAACCAGAATCGGCAGGATAACAACAATGCCACCAAATAGTGATGCTTTAATAAATTTCTTTAATTTATCCATGGCTTGAAATCCCCCGCTTAATTGATATTGTTTTTTTCATATTTAAAGTGGCATGTTTTTATTTATATTAATAGATTTCTTAGCCAATTTAAAACTTCCGGGTAATAATCGCAATCTAAAACAAACTCCTGGCCTCTAGCCACTGATTGCAAATTTAACCATTTATTATCTAAAATTTTCCAGCGGGTTAGGTCGTGATGATAACTTAAGGCTGGTTTTCCATCATGTGGATAAAAATCAACTGGCAGTTTCCAAACGGAACGCTTTGATTGAGAGGTATCGGTTAAAATTTGTGCTGGCTTTACTGAGTCAAAAACACCAAAACCGGCTTGTTCTGCAATTGAATCAGGAAGTTTGGAGTCGGCAATATAAATACTATTATTGGGATTGTCGGAACCGTTAAGATGCGGATGTCGGGATAACCAGGGAAATTGTTCCACAATGGTTGTTTCTTGCTGGTAAACCGATACTATTTCCTGAACCAAAAGCCAGCCATAGATAATATGCAAATCAGGAGCATTGGGCTTAAATCGCCATAGTTTTTTATGGCGTTCTACTTGCTTAAACCAACCAAAAAATAAAAACAGGTCGCCGGGACTGACTCCTTCATTAGCAAGATGTTTTTGTGCCGCTCCCATCTGTCCAAAAGCTCCTCGCCAATGGTCAGGACGATTTTTTAAGATGGAGTAATCGATATCGGGATCAAGATGAAGATATTGCTTTGAATTAACTCGACCACGACTTAATTCATTAACAATTTTACTTAAACGTTTGCCTTGCCAGTTTAAAGATTTTAATTGGCTAGGCGATTTCTCACAAGGGATGGGAAGTGAAACAATTTTACCGTCTGGAAGTATGGGGCTTGGCATACCACCGCTGGAAGAATCGAAACCCTTGCGGCTTAAAATAATCTTCATTATAGGGAAGGGGGGGAAAAGGCCAGGTAATTACCCGGCCTTTTGAGCATTACTTATCTAAGAAGGCGATGACATTAATACCGGGAATAGAAGAATTAATGGGGATAGTATCAATATTCCGTGCTCCCAGTTTGGCTAACATATAGCGTATTTTAGCCACCGGCGTTTTCTCGTCGGAAATATCGACCTGGATACTATACTCATAAAACTCCTCGCCCTTATTAACGGTCGGTTCGTCTCCAAACAAATTATTCTCGTCTAGATATTGATAAACCGAATCAGCCATTTCCTTTTTAATATTAAACATCACCATCACCTTGTTTTCGGCGTTTAAGGTACCGAATAGGTTTAATAAGAACATCCGTAATAGATCGGCTTTTTCCTCGTTTTCGGTGATTTTAGGATTAATCCAGATCCCGGATTCGGATTCCATAATGGTATCGATAATTTTTAGGCCATAATTACGAATGGCGCTACCAGTTTGGGTAATTTCCAAACCGATATCAGCACCACCGTTTTTAATTTTGGCTTCGGTTTTACCCCAAGTTTCATAAATCACTATGCCGCTTTGTACCTTGGGCGGGGTTTTATATTTTTGTACTGAAAATTCGGAAAACTGCTCATATAAGCCGATTTTCTTTAAAGCGTCCTGTAACCAGTTTAAGGCTAGGTAAGGCATTTCCGAGACCACGGTAATCAACTGTTTCTTACTGCATAAATCCTGCAAAAAGGCTTCGGTGGTCTCAAAACGGTTGTCATTATTGACGATCCCTACTATGCGCACACCACCACGTTTCAAGGTCTGAATTTTCTGTGGTGCAATTTCCGTATCGTATTCCAGTTTTAACTCTAAAACCCGCTCATGAATCCAATCATCCCCAGCAATCGCAACATCCAATTCGCCGATTCCTAATTGCGCACCAAACTCCTGCGGACGACCATCCCAACCGAATAGAAAATTGACGGTCGAAAAACTACTGGGGCCGCCTTTCTCATATCCGCTGGTCTTAAATCCGGAATCCTCCAGAAACTTAATTAAATTACCACCACGATTAGGATTGGCTAAAGAACCGGCAGGCATGCCGATAACGAGTTGATTTTTATTCATGGATTAACCTTTTTATAGATTTTATCTGTAATTGATAAATTACTTGTCATTAAAACGAAGAGATTCACCGTCGATAATACTTCTGTAATAGCACGACTTATGCGGATTACCATCCTCTTTTTTGGCATGGCAGGCACCTTTACCCTGGGGCGTGACCAGATAAACAAATGAATTTTGCTCACAATTAATTAAAATATCATCCACTTTTAACATATCACCGGAAGTTAAACCTTTCTTCCATAATTCCTGACGACTACGACTCCAATAAGTGGCATAACCGCTCTTAACAGTCTCATCGAAGGCTTCTTTATTCACAAAAGCCAAAATTAAAACATCTTTAGTCTGACTATCCTGGGTCACTACCGGCAGAAGTTTCTGACCGTCCTCACCAAAATCGAGAAGTAACTCCTCTGTATATTCTTTACTCACAATTATGCTCCTGGGACGTAACAATTAAGCGCACTGATCTTTTGCCGCATTTCGGCGTTATTTCCGTACTCGAATGGTCACGTATTATTTATACGCTCACATTCTCCGTGCGAAAATGCCTAGAACTGATGCAAAATCTCAATACGCTAATTAGTTACTTTATTTTTAAACTAGCGGCATTATATCAAGCTGGGAAGAGTATATATAGCTAGTTTTACAGTGATGAGACAACGCTATCATATAGAGAAAGAAAAATAAATCTTTACAAATTTATAAAAAGTAAAGAAAATATTATGCTTAATTAAATCAAACTGTAATGAGAAAACGTATATGCCTAAAGTTAGCGCAAAAAGACAAATTACATTACCGGTAGAACAGTGTCGAGAAGCCCATATTCAACCCGGTGATGAATATGAAAGCTTTGTTGACAATAATGGCTTTATCACCATTGTGAAAAAAACAGCAGGATCGGCATACGGGCTTCTTAAAGATATTGAAATTGATCCGCAAATTACTGAACAAGCTTCCCTACAAAGTGCCATAGAGCAATGATAGCTGTTGATAGCAATGTATTGCTCAGGTATCTCCTTAATGATGACCCGATTCAATCAAAAAAAGCCTATCAATTAATCACCGGGAATGAAAAAGTTCTAATTACCGATGTGGTATTGGTAGAAACTATCTGGGCATTAAAAGGAAAACGTTACAAGCTTGATAAAGATTCAATAGTACAAATCTTAAATGCACTTTTTGCCGAACCGAATATCTTATTTGAAGATAACCAAATTGTATGGCGTGCTTTAAATGACTATAAACAGGCACGGCCGATTAAAATTAAAGGTAAACAAAAAATAGCAGATTTTCTAGATGCACTAATTGTTAATAAAGCTCGCTCAGTAGGTAAACAAATTCACAAAGAAAATGTAATGGTATACACATTTGATAAAGCAGCCTTACAAATATCGGGAGCCCAAGAACCATAATCAATTAATGAAAGTTAAAACACTACAATATTTCTTAAATAGCTCTTGTTGATCATAATATTGTTCATATCTGAGAATTTCTTAAGAATAATCATAATCCAGAAATTGAAAAGAAGTTAGTGAATTCGACGCTCCGAATTTGACTTGTTAATAAAACGATGTAAATGAGTATCTTCACTGATCAGGTGACGCAATAACCAGTATTTAAGGTATTTGAGTAGTTCATCAAAGTCGACATCTTTTGGATGTTTTTCTATTTCTGCACGTCTTTTGGACAGATCGGCAATCAGCCATTTATGTTTCTCCCGGTGTATCTCATAGCGCGGATAACCAATATTTGCCATTACCTGTTCTTCATGCTCAAAATGTTTGATCGCTTCGCCACCAATCAAATCTATAGTATCCAGGAAATTAATACTTTCAGGCTTTTTGAGATAGGAATCACTGAAGTAGTTAAGTGCATCAATTAACTCTCTATGCTCCTGATCTACCGAAACAACATCGGTAGTAAAGCTTTTTTTCCAGGTTACCTTTCGTACTTCATCGTCAAGTCTTTTACCTGAAAGCAATTCTCCAGAGGCATCTAACCAGTCTGGATTCTTTTTTTCGTTAAGACAAAACTCAATGAAATCAACGACTGACATTGGTTTACCGGTTAGATAACCTTGAAAATATTCACAGCCAATATTTTGCATAAATGCAGCTTGAGGTGGATTTTCAATTCCTTCGACAACCACTTCCAATCCAAGCACATGGGCAAGATTAGCAATGGCGGTAGAGATTAATCGGTCTTCTTCATTTTCTTCCAGATTAGCAATAAACACTTGATCAATTTTCAACCGATCTAAAGGAAACTGGCGTAGATAGGAAAGACTAGAATATCCGGTTCCAAAATCATCAATTGCCACTTTAAACCCTTCATCCTGTAAATCTTTCAGGACGGTTAATACTTGTTGTGGATCTTCTGCCAAAATCCGTTCCGTGATCTCTATTTCAAGATACTCAAAGGGAACCTGATGTTGGGTAAAAGCCTGATGCAGGGATTCTAATAAAAAACCTTGATTGAACTGAGTCGTTGCTACATTAAGCGACAGTGGAACCCATTGACCAACTGCCTCGTATACTTGTAAAAGAATTTTCGCCGACTCAACGATCGACCATTCAAGAAATTCGCCGGCGAAATCACCTTCTTCGAGATAGGCTACAAATTGTGAGGGAGGAATAATGTTACCTTCTGATGGTATCCAACGGATAAGTAACTCACCACTCACAACTTGTCTTGAATCCGAACTAATCTGTGGCTGGATAAAAAATTCAAACTGCTCACGTTGTAGGGCCTTTTGTAATGTAGCTAGAAATGAAGTCTCAGAGCTATCTGTGAATGAAACTCGACAATCTTTAAGTTGTTTTAAACTGGCCAATGGAGTCAGGTGAACCTTAAGTTGATCCAATATGTCATTCGCTGTTTGTTCTGCACCAGACCAATTTTCGTAAGCCATTAGAATCGTATATTCTGAAGCGATTTTATTTTCGCTCTTTAGTGTGTCCAGCACCTTTTTAAATGTTTGTGGTATGTTAGATGTGTCTTCCGTAACAATAACGAACAGTAATTCGGAAAACGAATAACGACAGACTAAATGCTGGGCATGGAACTGATTAAAAACAGATAATATTGTTTTTAGATTTTCTATAAAACGATAACTTTCAGGCTCCGTTTGATCTTCGTTTTCTAATCGAACCAGAAAACATCCTCCGGATAAATTACTGGCTTGAAGTTGCTCAAATTCAACAAGCCCCTTGCGTCGATTTAGCAAGCCTGTCGCAATATCATAGGTTTCAATATAGTCCAGTCGATCAATAATACGACGAATTGCTTCAGGATCTTGAATAAGGACCGTTTTATATCCTGTCACAGCCTTACCGACAGAAACGATCTTTAACAGAACCATCGATTCGGTTCCATCCATTTTAGTCAACTTTGCCGGCTCAAAGTTATCTTGCTGATACTGAGCGATATCATTACTAAAATCGATCTCCCTAAATAGGGACTGAATATTCAACTTTTCACTTTCAGAGTGGGATATATTTAAAAGAAAGAGAAAACGACTGTTTGTTCCTTTGATTTGGCCGGTACTGTCTATGGTGGCAATTGCTTCGCTGCTGGCTTCTAGAACCGCTGGTGCAGCCTCGAAAATATCGTATTCAGTTTTCCATTCATTCATTTTTATTGTTATCGACTACTTATATCTGACAAATATGTTTACTTTTTTTATTTGGGATGTACTTTATCGAAAGCGTTATTGTATTATATAAATCATAAGGAATTTTTTCCTATTACTCAATGAGGTATCGAATAAAAACGAAAAACGGGTCAGGTCTAAATTTGCACTATTTCAATTGATTTGTATTTAAGTTACGGAAACAAAATAAAGGGGTCACCCATTAGGCTCTAAAAGTCATGAAAAATATGAATCCAGCACTCTGTTTAGCAGAGTGTGGTTGCTCATTTCCAGATAAATTCTTAACCAGAAAATCAAAGACGCACCTGAATTCTCAATGTTTTGTGTCGGATTTTGGCATCTTTCCCATACCGATCCGCACCAGTGGCCTACATGGATGTAGGTCAGGGGCGTGAGCAGGAGCGGAAGCTTCACCCACCGGGATCTAGACAAGCAGGTATTATGTATTTCTGCTGTGCCCCTGGCTTTCGCTCCAGAAAATAATCAGTGCCAAAACAGTATCCAAAAAATAATCACAAAATCCATGGTTCAACCTGATGTTATACATCCAACCCCTTATGTGGGTTCTCCGATTAATCCAAAACTTAATTCGCCTATAACCATTGATTGTCAAACTCTTCGTTGTCTTTGATGACTTATTGGTTTTTTGTGAAAGATTAAGTGATAAATAGAAATTCTCGACAGATACAGGGTGATAGTAAATGATTTGATAAAAATCGTGAACTCTATCCAGTTTACAAAGCCGAAAATTTGTTTAGATGGTTAAGTAAGAATAACCGCTGTAAGAAAATCGAGTAGGAAAATGAAAAACACAGTTAAAGAATGCTCTGTATTGGGGTGCAGTGCTCCAGTGGTTTGTCGAACATTTTGTTCGCATCACTATAATAATTGGCAAAAACATGGCGATCCGAAAATAGCAGCAGTTCATCCTCCTTATAATGGAGAACTTTGTGCCGAGAAAGGTTGTGATAAAGCCGCTAAAGCTAGAGGTTTTTGTTTCAAGCATTACGACAGAAGACTGCAAAGAGGGCAATTTGGTGCTTATTTGGATAGAAAATGCCAAGTAGTGGGCTGCCATGAGCGAGTGGGAAAAACAGGCCGGAATAGAATGTGTGAACTGCATTATAAGCAAAAGACAGCTAAAGCACTGGAAAGAGAGACTAATTGGTATAGAGAAAATAATACCGATTTTATGGATTGGTAAATGAAACTTCTTGATACTAAATCCAGAAAAAAATGTGCTAGACTTGGAGGATAACCATAAGGAACAAAGGGAGAAATGCTAATTAGAAAAGGCTTAAAGCTATGAGTTAAATAACCCTTTACATGCTAAATAGTGTGTAGATAAATGTTTTCATGTATACCTAATTTGTGAAGTTTAAATGGAATGATTTTTGCCTTTCGTTTATACGGATTTCACAACGGGCGTTGATAGAGAAACCCAGAACAACTATGTACTAGAAAGTTGTATATATGAACAATTCACATTAAAAAAGCCACCTAGAACCTGAAAGAGTCATTTCAATTTATCTATGAATCACATATGTGGTAGCTTATCGCTGATTTTTTTATAAATTTTAGTTCGAATTCACTAGCAGGTAATGGTTTAGAAAACAAGTAACCTTGACCATAATCACACCCCATCGACTTTAGGATTTCATATTGTTTCTCTGTTTCGATCCCTTCAGCAATAACCTCCAAACCTAACTTGTGAGCCATAACGACAATAGCTTCTGAGAGAGATTCTTCTTTTGAACCAGTTTCAAGGTTACGAATAAATGACTGATCAATTTTAAGATAATCAATATCAAATTCTTTTAAATAAGACAGGGATGAATATCCCGTGCCAAAATCGTCAATTGCGACCTGAATACCAGCATCACGAAATTCTAATAGTTTTTTGTTAACATTGGGTTCATTTTGAATCAATAAGCCTTCTGTTATTTCAAGTACTATATTTTTTCCTGAAAAAAAAGGATTGTTTAATGCATTAATCCAGAAATGATACTTTTTCTCTTTCGTTTTTAACTGCAGTGGAGACATATTAATACTGAGCTGGAAATTTTCACCAACGAAAGCGTGCCATGACTTTAATTGTTTTAATACCTGATCAAATATCCATAATCCGATATCACAAATGACACTACTTTCTTCTGCTACGTGAATAAATCCTCCCGGACTAATCAAGCCTTTCTCAGGATGATTCCATCGAATCAATACCTCTGCTTTATGTATCTCTTTAGTATCTAGTTTAAAGATTGGCTGGTAATAGAGCTCAAATTCATCATTTTTAATTGCTTTACGTATATCGGCGGCTATTTGCATACGAATTAATGAAGCGTACTGGAACTCAGGTCTAAAATAAGTATACTGATTTTTCCCTTCTTTTTTAGCAGCATACATTGACTGATCTGCAAATTTTAGAAGGTCATCAACGTTTTCGGCATCATTTGGATAATTTGCAATACCAATACTTGTCGTGACATAAAGTTCATTGTTTTCCAGTATGTACTTTTCACTTATCTTTTCAATAAGGTTGGTAGCGATTCTATCAATATCACTGGGTTCATTGATAGTATGCAAGATAATAACAAACTCATCTCCCCCTAATCGTGCTACTACGTCAGACTGTCGAATCATAGATTGTATACGCTTAGCTACCATGACCAACAATTTGTCACCTTGTCGGTGCCCAAATGTATCATTGATTTCCTTAAAGCCATCTAGATCCATAAATAAAATCCAGATCTGTCCTCTATCTCGATTCGCCTGTTTTATTTCTTTATCCAGTAATTCATGAAAAAGTTTTCTATTTGGGAGCAATGTTAGAGAATCATAGTTAGCCTGAGTCTGAATAATCTTTTCATTTTCCTTCTGGGAGCTTATGTCAGCCATAGTACCAATCATACGCAAAGGATTTCCTTGGCTATCTCGTTTTACAACCTGTCCACGGCTTAAAACCCAAACCCATTGTCCGTTATCTTTTTTCAGACGGTGCTCTTCTTGCCATGCTTCAGACCTACCTGATAAATGGTCACGAAGAGATGTTAGGACATTATCTTTATCTTTTTCATAGATACGGTGTTCCCAGCTCTGAAGATTGTTTTCAATAGATTGAAGACCAAGTATTCGTTTCCAACTTGAGTTGTAATAGACTGTCCCTGACAAAATATCCCAGTCCCATAGCCCGTCCTTTGAGGCAGACATGGCTAATCGATATTTTTCTTCACTTTTTTGCAATGCTTCCTCAACTTGCTTTCGCTGAGCAATTTCATGTTTTAGTTTCTCATTGTCAAATCTAAGTTCTAAGGCATTACGAATTGCTTGTTCTGAATGTCTACAGGCAACTGCCATACCTATAAAATAAACCCAAGTTAAAGTCGCAATAATTATCGAAAACATATCTCCAATGACGATAAATTTTAAGCTAACAATTATTGCAATAGGCAACGTAAATGACAGAAAAGCAGAAGTCAGGGAAGAGTATACTCCGACGGAACCACCCACTAGACCAGCCAAGAACAGTAATAGAATTAATTGATGAATAGCTGAATCGGAAGGAAATAAAAAAAGAACAGATGTGCCCCATATACCACCAGAAAGCCCAGCACCTAATAGGAAAGCGATTTCCCACTTTTTTAAACTAAGTGTCTTTACATCAGCTTGATGAAAATATCTCGTTAATAAAAACCTAAGACCAGTGATGCTTAAAAGAGAAAAAAGCCAGCTTAGTATATGATAGGTAGAAACATGAGAAAATAAAATAAGACATAGTAATCCCCCCATAAATACGCTAACAGCATAACCAATAGTGGAATTACCATAAATTAAAGACACCTGGGCAATACGAACTTGTTCTTTTTCACTGAGCATTGTAGTGAGACACTGTTGAATTCAGTTAGTAAAAACCATTAAATTTAATATATTACTGATGGCTAATATACTAGCATATAGCTTGATCAATATAAAATGACATAGGGAAAATTCTTTAAAATAGTGCATCGCCGACACTACACCGGTTTCTTTCTTCTAGTCGATTTAGCTTGTGGGGTGTTTAAATTTTTTAAGCTCACCTTTACCTCCGACTTTTTCCCAACCTTAAGCTTTAAGCCTTTTAATGATCTCTTTGCTATTTAAAAATCCATTATACAAACGATTACACATTTTATTCCGTTGCTTTCTTGCTTTTCTCCTGATTATGTTCCGCTACAGAGAGCTGCTTTAGTTCGAGGTGTTTGGTAAAATGTTTGAAGTCTTGGTCAATATAAATAAAATCGAAGATGACATCGGTTAACAATAAACTTTTCAGTATTATCAATAATATTCAGCGCCCGACTGATTTTTATGTAAGCGATTTCCTGGAAATCTATACCCCACGGATTGTGGTTGAAGGATTTGGTCCGCTCTCTTTTCCTCTACTGGCAATTCAGGCGGAGCAACTTATTGCTACTGCGGAATCGGCTCCTTATGGCAAAGGAGAACAGACACTGATTGATCCTAAAGTACGCCGTACCTGGCAGGTTAATAAAGATCAGATACGAGCTGGAGGGAAGAACCATCCGAAATAGCTTTTGCCGCATTCTATGCAGATTGTACCCATGAAGTTAAGCCGGTAACCGAAGGATACCGGTTGACGCTGATTTACAATTTGATTCGCGCCGATCAAAAAAATCTCAGTAATGTTCCGGATTATCAAAAGGAACAGCATCAAGTGGCTAAATTATTTGGCCGGTGGAGGGACAATTTAAAAAAACAAGTGACTGGTGAACATTGCAAATACCCGAAAAAACTGATCTATCCCCTTGAACATGCCTACACTCCTGAAGCACTCGATTTTAGCTCCCTAAAAAATGTCGATGTGGCTATTGCCCAAACTCTGGTATCAGCGGCGCAACAGGCAAACTGCGAAATATTTTTGGCATTACTAAGCGTTGAGGAAAGCGGCACAGCTGAATATAACGGTTACGGAGGATATGGTGGCCATTGGTCTGAACCCGATGAAAGCGATTTTGAGGTAGGAGAAGTTTATGATCGTAGTGCCATTATCTCAAACTGGAGAAGTCCGGATAAAGATTTGGCTCCTGGAGCAGGTTTTCCCCTGACTGCACTTCCCTTTGAACAGAGCGAACTATGCCCGGAAAATGCTTTCGACGACCTGCAACCTGATGAGTTGGAATTTCACGAAGCTACCGGTAATGAAGGTGCTTCTTTTGAGCTGCAATACCCTGGTTCGGGGAGGGAAACTGCTTTTGTGTTAAATTTACACAAGTTGATATCCAACATCATCTAAATTCCATCGGTGAATTCAGAATTCTTAATTAAGTCATTTAAGGAACTGCGTTCAGAGAAAAAACTGTCCCCTTCTCTTTTTTATATCACCAAAATATAAATCATGGTACTGGCTCCGTATTTAGGACAGAGCCAACAATATAATAAGTTAAAACCTAAACTTGTTAACCATGTCTTTAAGTGTGATTGATATTTGGTTAACATCGTTTGTTATATTTACGGTTTCATGAATGCTCCCTTCCGTCATTGCCAGCATTTCGTTTATTTTAGCAATATTGTTATTTGCCTGGACTGCTGATTTTTCTTGCTCGGTAGCCTCGCCGGAAATGTGGATACTTATATTATTTATGTCGTTAATTTCTTGCTCGATTAGAGCAAGGGAGTCTACGGTTTCTTGAAACTTATCAACCACGGTTTGAACCTGTTCTTTACTGGTATTCATCATATTTGCTGCATCTTTTGCCCCTGATTGAAGCTTGTTAATCATTTGATTGATTTCTTCAGTTGATTCTTGTGTTCTAGAGGCCAATGTTCTTACTTCATCTGCAACAACAGCAAATCCCCGCCCCTGTTCTCCAGCTCTTGCAGCTTCGATCGCGGCATTTAATGCCAACAAGTTGGTCTGTTCAGCAATGCCCTTAATCACGTCCACTATGGCAGAAATACCATTACTATCTTCTTCCAAGTGTTCTACTGTATCGGTTGCAGAGGTAATTTGGCTGGCTAAAGAACTTACCGATTGGCTGGTAAGATTCAAGATTTGATTCCCAGTCTTTATGGTATTTTTGGCATTTGCAACTGAGTTGGCTGATTTATTAATATCAGATGTTATATTGGTCGATGAAAGAGAAATGTTTGAGATATCAGTATTTAATTGCTCAGAATGGTCATGTTGATTTTTAATATTGCCGAATGATAACTCTGTTGCTTGTTTTGCCTTATCAGAAACAAACGATAAATTATCAACGGAAGTACTAATTTTTTGAAGCATTTGAACAAGGCTTTCTCTCATGCTATTGGTTGCGATGATAATTTGGCAAATTTCGTCATTTTTAGGCACGTCGTTACGGTTCCTTAAATCACCTTCGGCAATTTCTTGAAGAGCAGACATTGCTATAGGTAAACGAGATAGGACCTTCGTCATGACAATAGCCAACAGGATTAAGGCTGATGCGACAATGAGTGTGGAAATTATTAATAGTGTTTGAACACTGCTTGCCGCTTCGCGTTGGTCATCCGCCATGCGATTTATGCGTTCTTGAACGTTAATCAATAATTCGTCTACACCCTCCGATATTTTTGCAGCAACCGTATCAAAGTCAGACATTAATTTATTACCACCTGCAGGCCCTTTTTCGATATAAGCACGAGCCATTTTTTTTCCTACTGAGTAATAGTCGTTAAATATGGGTAGTAGCTTTTCATATTGCGAAGCGTGCTCTGAGTCTAGCTGGATTAATTTTTTAACCACTTGGTTAAATTTATTGGCGTTTTTTTCGGCTTCATCAAATCCATCGTTAAGCCCGTCAAGTCCTCGGGTAGCGCTAATATCTGTAAGCCATTGCTGAACTTGTACAACTGATAGTTTTATTTCGTGAGCATAATTAACAATGCTAATCTGTCTGTCAGATATTTCAGTGCTTTTTTCGACCAAATAATTATTTTTAAATATTAAAACTGCACTAGCACTAATAACGACAATTAATACACCACCAATAAGAGCGAAAAAAAGTTTTTTGATAGTCATATTCTAACCCTTGGTTGAATTATTATTTTTATTACAAATAAACTACAGTAAAAATCTCTTGTTTAATTTATGGGAATTGTAATATACCTGAATTTATCGGCAAATCGTAACATTACTTTATCTTTTTATTTATTGCCGGACTCCCCGGGATAGAGTACTTAGTAGCGGTTATCGTATAGGCCTAACGATTGCTGAACGGTATTATTTAAAGACCAGCCGATTTCGGTGCATTAAACTTCATTGCTCAGATGGCCAATTTATTTAGAGTTTGCTCATAAATTCAGTTTACATTATATTTTCAGCATTGCTGCTATGCATTAAATATCATAGGTGCAACTTTAATATTCCCTAAGTGCGTAGTGATTTCATTAATTTTCTTTATCAGCGCA